>OBAO01000228.1_pt1 | contig 77742 bp, 104 predicted proteins | sample 1517541 | NCBI WGS metagenome assembly OBAO01 (sample SAMN04571698, study PRJEB22368) | human gut metagenome | biome: human gut; material: stool | host: Homo sapiens | place: Luxembourg | collected 2012-08-10
ATTATTGCATTTAATTGCAATGCAAATATAATATATAATATAATAATATGCAAATAAAAATTCGGGGCCTTGAATTAAGCCTTAATTTTTAATCCTCTAAAATATACCTGATATCCCATATCTCCACTATATGGTCTACTCATCATTAATTTTAATATACCTTCTAGAACTTATTTATTAGTTTTAATATTAACTCTTAACTTTATACTAATAACTTACTAAGATGTTTATTGAAAATAACCCAAAGGGCCTTAAATCTTTTGCACATTGTTGATGGGAAATTTTAAAAATCCCAGATACTTTTGGGCCCTAAATCCTAAAATAAATTACCTATTCTAGGTACCTGAAAACAAAAATCTGATTATAAATCCGAACCTAAAATCCCTAAATATAGGTACCTAAACCCAATAATTCTGGGTACCCAGAATTGCCTAAATTAATAAATCCCAACCCCTATATTATATATAATATATAATAATATAAAGTAAATTTAAGGCCTAGTAGGATTAGGATTTTAATTTAAAGCATGATAGTACTCAATACTATAGTATATCAGTATTCTTTCAGAATCCTAAATAATTTCAAGGCCTTGAATCCTAAGTACTTTATTATATAATATATATTATATTATATTAGGGGGAGTATTGGGTTAAGGTTCGGATTCGGATTTAGGCAATTTATTTCTTGGGATTTTGAATAGTATATGTTTTGTATGATATATAGAGGTATGTCGTCATTTGGGCTTTAATCCTTGAAGGTCCTAGATTTGGATTTTAGGTTGCCTTTTAGGCAATTTTAGGTAGAGGTTTTAGGGCTTTTTAGGTACCTCTGGGCAGCCTTTTGGGCCCTTATTTTAGGGCCTTTGGGTAGTTGGGAACAGTACCCACTGGAATTTCCTAGAGCTACCGAAAAACATCCCGGCTTTGGGCTCAAAAGTGAGCTATTTTGATATTAGTTTTGAGCTTAGAAATAGGTTTTTTCAATTTTTTGGGAAGGTCTATTTTTATACTAGGATTTAATAATCCTGAAACAAAAAGAAAGGAACCTTAGATACCCTATATTTATAAGTTTATTATATTGGGTATATTATATTAGGTTCCTTTATATTATTTATTTTTATTAATTTTTTGTTTGGGGTTGGTTCTTATTCTTAGGTCTTAGGATTTGTTTTTTTGTTCTGGGTACCTGATAGTATTTAATCCTACTTAGTTCTCTTGGGGGTACCTTTTATTCTTTTGTTGGTTTTTGTTCTGGGATATAGTTGGATTCTTTATCGGATTTGATTATTAGGTCTATACTTATATTTTCTAGGTTGTTGGTTATTATTAGGTTCTTTATCAGGGATTCGGTTTTATCGGATACTTGGTTTTTTATTTGATTTATTTGGGTTCGGAACTTGATGTGATATTTGTATTTATATTCTAGGTCTTGGTAGGTGGTTTTATATCCTTGAATTGGTATTAATTCTATTTGTTCTAGATAGTCATATAATTGGTTTGGTATATCTTGGAGGAGGATATATCTTTTATTCTCTAGAATTATCAGGAATTTGTAATCGTCTAGATAGGTTTTTATATATGGGAAGTTTGGTAGTAGGATTAGGTCATGGTCTAGATTTAGTTCTTTTTCTATTTGGGATATTTGGTTTAGGATTGTATCTACCTGGTCTTCATTCCAATTTATCTGAGATATTTTACTTAGGATTTGATTTATTATATTTTCTGATAATAGGTTTAAATCTTCCATAATTTGCTTTTTTATTTTGAGTTCTAGAGACTTAGATATTATTTCTTTTGATTATTAGAGTTAATAATTCTTTTTGTTCTTCCTTGCTTAGATTGCTTAGTTCTTTTTGAAATTTTATATAGGTTTGTTGTACATTATCCATACTGGATATTTGGTTTATTAATAGGTCTAGTTCTTCCTTGCTTAGTACGAAGTTTATCTCTACCTTACCTGGGCAGTATTTGATATTATCTCTATAATAGTATAGGTCTTTTAGGTTTAATTTGTTTAATAATTCATAAAATACCAAACGTTTGAATAGTTCATGAATGTATTGGGTTTCAGTATCTATACCATTGATTTGTAATGGTTTTTCTATTACCCTTGATAAAGTGATTTTTAAATCTGAGTTCATTTCCAAGTTCTTATAATTGTGGTAGTTAAATCTGTTGGGATTGGTTTTAATAGGATATAATGTCCTGGTTCTTTTTTAAGATAACCATTATTTGTAAACTTCCTAATGTATACCTTCATTGTTGATAACTTAGCTTTTCTTTCTTGTTCATAGTGGTTATCTAGGATTTTTTTAATGATTGGGGATAGGTAAAATGTATTACCTACCCCTTGTTCATTTAATAAATATATGAGATGAGCTAACAGTTTCATATTTCCAGTATGCTTATTTGGATAATTCCAGAGTCTTTGAATAAGATTGCATTCATTTGGTATTTTCTATCTTGATAGGACCTTATTACTAAGAATTCAGTTTCTATTTCTCCAATGAGTTCAAAGGTATCAGTCTTATATTTAAATATAGATGATAATATGAGAAATGATATTAACCTTAGTTTTTGTATTAGTTCCATGGGTTCCATATCTACCTTTATTACTATGGTATGGAATCTGTTATCATAAGTGGATAACAGATTGAGGAATTTATAATAATCTTTCCCTTTGAATGTATCATCAAAGAGTTTTTGGATTTTTGTGGATAGTTTCATGATATTTAGTTTTGTTCAGTTTCATATAATGGATTATTTGCTAATAATATTATAGCATTTGGAGTACCAATTAAGAACCAGTCATATATTAAATCTTCTTTTAGTTTGAATTTTATAGATGGGTATAGTTCCCCATTTATTTTAAGAGCACCAAAGTCTGTATTATATACCTTATCTTCCAAGTGAACTTGCTTGAACATATTATGTATGGAAGAATCTATATTTTCTCTACTAAAATTGTGTTCTTGGATATTAGATATGCAGTCAGCAAATTCTTTTCCTGAATCACATAGGTATATAAGTGCATTATATGTGTAATCTGATAAAAATTCACTTGGGTCTACTTTGTTAACTAATCTTTCTATCATATTAATGTTATTTAATTATTAAGTAAAAAGTTACATCATCTATCCTAAAAGTATGACAAGGATTTTCTGTTCCATGTTCAATGAAATATATTTGTTCATCATTACGATAGAATATAATATCTATATGGTTTTTATATGAGTTTAACAGATTTTGTAAATCATTGAAAAAGTTAAAGTTAGAATTATGTAATATATCTACCCACCATAATTCTGGGTCCCATTCAATAAGTTTTTTAATGATTTTATTGGTTATAAAGCTACTAAATTGCATATTAGTTAGAATTTATTGGTTAGAATTTTGACCTGACAATATCTATTACTTTATTTATGTCCTGGATATTTAGAGATGATTCATTTAGCATATCATATATGTCTTTTACCAAAGAATTTCTATCATAGATAAATCGTATATCAGATATGATACTATTAGCTTCTTTTTCTGGAACATCAATATTAATTGATATTTGTAATTTTGGTTTTTTGTGTGGAATAATCTTATCATAAAGTTCTTCATCTACTGGTTCATCTTCTGAATCCCCCATGTTTTCCAATTTATAATCAAGGTCATCCATAAACCCCTGTATCAAATTTGAATAGGTTTGGTCATCATCAAATGATTGATTGGTTTCAAAGAATTTGTAACCATCAATGTTTAGTTGCAAGTTAATTTTTTGTTCTGTTGTTTTCATATCCTTTTTATTTTAATTATTATTTAATGCAAATATATAATGCAATATTTAATTATGCAAATATTTAATATAATATATTGGGGGTTTACCTTGGGTTCCAGAATTTAGGTTTTTATTTACTAGTTGTTTTAAACCTTTAAAACATAACTTTCTAGATTGAAATGGTAGGGGGATTCCCCCTACCTAAAATTAACATTATGAATCCAGAGTAAAATTTCTAAATATATTAAACCTTATAAGAACTAAATCCATGTCATCTAATTGGTATTTATCTTTAATTTCTCTCTCTTTTGTTCTTAAATATGTGGATATTTGACTAAGTGGAATATTATCTTCACGCATTGTTGATAGGTCATGATTTAATTCCAATATATGTTTTATTACATCTAATGGTATTACTTTTGATTGCATTCTTCTTTTTCCTTGAATTCCTTTAAGTCCCTAACTATAGTATTTTTAACCATATTAAATGATTGTTCATCTTTTGAGAAGATATATAGACAATCATATATTAAATTTGACCAATTTTGTATTAAATCACTTCTTGATACATTTTGTGAATATACCATTGTATATGTCTTTTTTAGAAATGTATCAACATTCATTAAAGATATTGAATTAATATGAAAATAACCAAATGATTCACATTTCATTATTGATTTTTCTAATGGTTCTACCAATTCTGGGTAATTTATAAACCCATTTTTAGATATGAAATATAGTTCTATATTGATTAAGTTACATAATTTTATTGGGTTTATGTACTTATTATTACATATATAAAGAGCTAATAATAAGGTCTTATTATATAATAATTCAGGCATTATGTCATATAATGAACTATTATGTTTGTAAGTTTCGTACACTTTTTTATGGAGTTTATAGTCATCTATATGAAATTCTTTTGATAAGTTATTTATCCATATAGATAAATCATTATCTATAAGATATCTACCTCTTTTTCTACTAATCAGTTTTTTAGTTTCGTACATATTATTTGATTTTTAATGGTGATATGAATGTTAATCTTCTTAAGTCTTCTGGTTTATATTTATTACTATAATGTAAATTAAAGTTGTGGTCTATGTATTTAACTATGTAATATTTCTTGTATTCTTTTTCCCCAATGTTTTCTTCAACTACATCTACCATCAAAGTATATTTAAGATATGTATCGTCAATAATCCCCTCCTCTATAAATATGGTCTCTGGTAGTTTATTTATATCTGAACCTATATCCATTGGTTCAATTAGTTTTATAATACCAAAATATTTATATTTTGTAATATCACTAACATCTATAGTAACTATGTTAAAATCAAGGGATTTTGATGATACATTATTGAAAAGTCTTAATGGGGTATTCTTAGAATTTAATATGTATATTCTTTTTCCTGGGTATACTATAAGTTTTGATTTGGTTATAAAACTAAGTTCATTAGCTTTAAGATGAACCGAAGTTATTAATTCCAGTCCACCAGGAAAATCATATATTACCCAATGTTCTTTGATTAGAGTTTTGAGTAAATTATATGATTCTTTTAGGTTTAGTTCCATATCCTTTTTATTTAATTATTATTTAATGCAAATATATAATGCTTTATTTTATTATGCAAATATTTTATATAATAAAATAGGGGTTAGTTATTTGGGTATATGTCCATCTCTGGGTCTATAGCTTCTTTATCTATTTGCAATTCTATTTCCCTTCTAACATCATGTGGGGTTTCATCTTTATCCAGTTCTTTATAATAAGTGTCTATGGTTTGACTAATTTCTGAATTGCTTAAAGTAAGACCCTCCTTTGAAGTATCAACCCCAAGTTGTTTAGTTGCAACTACTTCTGGTAAGTCATCAATATCATAATTAGCTTCTATATATTTTAACTCTTTGTCACTACCTAAGAATTTAGTACTTTCTTCCTGAACTATTTTAAGAGCATCATCATATGTAATAGTGTTATTTTGAGTTTGATTTACCTGATTATTATTGAATATATTTACATAACTATTCCCACCAGATAAAGCCCTAATGAAAGATTGTAAATTTGTAGAAGTATTCAATTTTAAACCAAGGGTTTTATTCACTTCTGAAGTAACAAAAGGGGTATACCTATCACCCTGGGATTTTTTTAATAAACTTAATTGACCCTCTATTTCCATCCTATCTTCTAGTAACCATACAAGATTTTGCCCTACTAGTGAATCCATTAATCTATCTTGATTTTCTTTATCCCATAAATTGGTTTCCACTAGCATTTCTACCATTCTCTTCCTTATCCTCTCAGGTTCACATAATAGAAATTTACTTAATTCTAATATAGAAAAACTATTCCCGCATACCCTACCATTATTTATAATCCATTGCTGTATTATAAAGGTTTGAACCATATCTAATAATTTTTTATCATTAGTTTTATGGTACTCATTCATTAGCTGGGTTATACCCATTGGTCTTGGTACTCTTTGATGATTTTGATTTAAATCTTTTTTTGCCATGATTATATAGGATTTTTACTTATTATTCAATATGGTTAAAATACACAGAAAAATAGTGGGTAAACTAATTAAGGTACCCACTATTGAAATTCTGATTATTTCCCTTGGTGATTTATTGGGATTTTTTATTGAATAATCCCAGGATTAATAATCCCAATTTTACCTATGATTACACTATAGATAATCCACATTATCGTACATATTAGATTTGATATTTCTCTAAAATTTTATAACCATGAGTAATAAGCGTAACCAATTGGTTATTAGATAATTGTTTTTATTTACCCTATAATTATAAAATTCCTAGAACCTAATTACTAGTCTTGTGAGAAAGGGATTTATTATTTTTAGGTTTTTTAATGGTATTTGGTTTTTTGGGTTCTTCTGATTTTTGCATTTCCAATTTTTTCCTTTCCCATTTTAAGGTTAATTCCTGGTCCTCTTTTGGGAAATATTTTTTTCGGATTGGGATTATCCAACCAGCAAAGAAAGAGGAAAATAATTTTTCTGAAAAAGGCAACCCATGTTTTTTATTGGATATGGACCAGAATTTTATTTCTATTTCTTTTACTATTTTATTAAATATAGAAAAAGTAAATTCTAGATTCCTCCTTTGCCTTTCTAATCTAGTATCTTCAACCCTTTGATTAAATTCCCTACCTAGTTCATTTAGGAACTTTTCTCTACTAAATTCATAAAATGGTTTATCCAATTTGAATAACCTTACATAATCCTTAGTTTTCATTTTCTTTTGTTTTTATGTTTTAAACGTTGTAGTGCATCTTTCCTGGAATATGCCATTACCTTAATCCCATTTATATTGAATTCCCTTTCTTGCCTCATTGAATCTTTATCCTTAACTGTATAATTGGGATTAAATTTTGGTCCTCTACGTTCATATAAATTATGGGGATATATGCCATTATTATCATTTGCCATTATTTGAGCATACATCAATTTAAGTAAACTCATTTTTTCCATATCTGTGTTATTTGAATTAAATATCCTATTTCTGAATCCTCAAAATAAGTCATATATTGTGCATTTAGTAATTTAAATACATTTAGGGCATTACTATTTTTTGGGGTTCCTTTTGGGACTCCAGTGATATATAAATAATGGGTACCAGTATCATCAATTCTAAATATATTTCTACTATGATGGTCCTCATTATAGTAATACCCTCTTATATAAAAATCTGGATAAAAATCTGGATATGTATTATTACCCTTAGTATCCCAGGATTTGAATAAATCCTTTACCATGATTTTCCTAATATCAAGATTATTAGTTGCAAAATTGGGGTATATAATCCTAGTTTTATCTAAGGGGAGAGTTGATACTAAATCAGTGAACATTTCTTTTTGTTTTATATATGTAATTACTTATTTCTTCCAACCTATTTGTTACCAAAGCATATACAAATAATCTTATGGGTCTATAAAAGAACATTCTTATATTCTTATGACTTATATAATGGTCATAAATAATAAATAATTGTCTCCTTCTAGTGATTTTTATTTGTCTTTGGATTAAATAATTAGTTATACATTTCTTATGTATATCTATAAGTTCCTCATTTGATTTTTTAATAACCTTTTCTGGTAGCTCATACATAACCCTGGATTTTTATTAAGGTATATTAATTATATAATGAGTGGGTGAATGAAGAAAGTGAAAGTCAAAAGTAATAGTGTTGCTTAAACATTAAACAAATAATAACTATTTCATCCACCCACTCTATTTATTCTTTATGCAGCTGCACCTTCTTTTAGAACTTCTTTTTTGTAGGATTCATATTCCTTAGATTTTCTCTTGAATTCCTTGGATTGCTTATCCTGAATTCTGTACATTTCCAATTCCAATTGGTGAAGTTTATTCCTTACCTGTTGTCTATATTTCTTTCTTGATAAGGTATCAATGCAATCCTCTGGGTATTTATATTTTACTTCCCTTTTGGATATTACCTCTTCCACCAAGTTTACTTCATTTTGAGCCTTTACTTCTTTTAGTATCTTTTCGTTCTTTTTGGTTTTCTTTTTAGAAGTTTTGTCTTCTTTCTTTTGAGCCTTTACTTCTTTGGGTTCTTTTTTGGATTTGGTTTTCTTTACCTCTTGTGTTTTTTCACTGTTTAGTACATTCTGAACTTCATTAATGAATTCAGCAGTTGTTGTGATTTTCTTTTCGTTCTTTTCCATGACTTTAAGTTTTAGTTGTTTATAAATAATAGATAATTAATTTTTACAATACAAATATAATTCAATTTTTTAATATGGAAAAATTTTTTAATCAAAATTCTTGTGGTTTACTTGGGGTTTAATTAATATGTGACTCAAGTTCTTTTTTGAAGTTCTGGATATACCAACATTTGTCATTGCAAACTTCATGATTGGCACCACATTTGATTGTGTAGTTTAACCCATTATCTCCTTGTTTTTGGTAATGATGATATGGACAACAATTTCTGTGTGCTTCTAGGATTTCCTCAAATTCATAAGTATAATCCGATAGGTTAATTTTAGGTTTCTTTGCCATAACTCTTTTATTTTTTATTGCAATGCAAATATATAATGCAATATTTAATTATGCAAATATTTAATATATAAAATTCTGGGATTGTGATAATGTTATGATTACCTTAGTTCATCACCATAATAATCTATTAAATCATATATATCAGCATCGTCCATTACTTGCTGTATAATATCATCTTTGGTTAACCCAGTATTTATTTCAACCCCATTATTTGCTTTTATAACAAATCCTTTATTACTATAATCTGATTTATCATATAATACACTTGGGGGTGGAGTTCCATATTCTCTATAAGTTACTGTTCTATTAGTATAATCTCTTGACTTAATTTCACTTGCTGGAATACTTGGATTAACATTGGTAAATGTTATTGGAGTATATTCTTCATTATTTTGACTATCCTGTGATATTCTACCAAATACAATGAATACCCCCAATACTGCAACTATTGTGAATATGAATTTTACTACCTTAAAGGTCATATCCACTAGTAAATCATCATCATTAAAATCTGGGTTAAAATCCTTTTTGTTCATAATTTACGATATTTTATTGATTTGTTTCTAACTATAAGATTGTGAAATGCAGAACCAACAGAACCATTAGATTGTTCAACTTCATATAATTGGTCTACTAATGATTTTGGTATATCATAATATTCATATCTTAGACCATTGTGAAAGGAAACTTTTAAGGTTCCCTTTGTTGTGGGTCCAATATCCCTTTTCCAGGATATATGAGTTAAATTGGAACTAGATTTAACATCAAAATCAATTAGGTCAAAACTTGTCAACATAGCTTTTTAAATTTAGTAAGTTAATAAAATTATCTTTTCTATTATAATCAATCTCTAGAAATATATCCCATAGCTTATTTATTGCATATAGAGCAAATGGTTCTTCTTCCAATAATTGAGGTTCCAACATAAATAGAGTGCTTTTTAAAGTATTATACCAGGTACTCTTTAAACTCTTTAATGTAAAAGTTGGGATATCATTACTGGTTATTATATGGTTTCTTATGAATTTATAAGTATTTAATATATTTGTAGCTTGTTCTCTAAACATCTCCCCATTTATGTCATAATTATCCCACAAGAGTTTCCATTTTTCTTTTATTTGATTATCAAGTAGAATATTCTCTATTGATTCTATGTTTATATCTAGAACCATGAGTAATATTTTCTCTTGGGTTAAAGCTGGGGTTATTTTTATTTTTGCCATAGTAGTTGTTTCCTTTTTATTTTTATTTCAATGCAAATATAAATTTAATAATTTAATTATGCAAATAAAAATTCTGGGTTAGTCAATGAAAAAAGGTATAGTGAATTGCAGGATTATCCACTATACCTTTCTATTATTTGGTCCTACAAAATCCTTTTAATCCTCTTCTTTTTTTGCCTTTTTCTTTTTAGGCTTATCATTGGATTTCTTGGATTTTGAAGAATCCTTTGGTTGTAAATCTTTTTTCTTAGAAACCTTTTCTTTTTTCTCTGATTTTCCAACCTTGCTTTTTGGTTCCTTGTCGGGTTCCTGCTTTGTATTTCTGGGTTTTACACTTTCTTCTTTGATAAAAGAAGTTGCTCTCTTAGTTGCTTCTTCTTTAGTCATTTGGGATTTCATTAAACTTCTGATTTTTGCTCTATACCGTTTTTTCAAATCAGAAGAAAGTTCTTTTCCATCAATGGTGGGATAATCATAGGTTGTGAATACCCTATTTTTAGATGATTCAACCTTTACTACTGGTTTCTTAAGTTTTTTATCACTCTTTTTAACCTTAACTTCATTTGCTAATTTTTCCTTAGCTTTCTTTTCTTTTTTTGCTTTCATAATTTCTTGTTTTAACTCATTTAGTTTATTATTACCATATTGTATGATTCTTAGATAATCTTTAATAATAGGACCATGTATAGGATGATTTAGATTTGCCCTTGCTGATTCCAAATTATTATCCCTTACATATCTAAATAATTTAGTTTGAGCCCTAACAGATTCTAAAACTGCTTTTTTTGGTGATATTTTTAAGGTCTTAAATTCCATAGAATTCAATTCTAAATTTATATCTTATAGTTTTATTAAACTTTCTTCGGTAAATTCCTCCTGGATTTCTAGGATTTTAATTCTATGGTTTGAATTGGTTAATCTCAACAATAATATTACATCTCTTTTTGATATATTTACAAACTTCCTTTGGAATACTTGTTCATCAATTGAATACCGGATTGTTATAATATTCCCATTAATAACCTTATCAATGGTATTCATAGTATGCTTTAATTTCTTTAATTTAAATACCTTTGATTTTATCAAAGAATTTCTTTTACCAAGATTATTAGTTTTGGATAACTCTAATTCCAATGATTCTAATTCTTTTGATTGGTCAATTATGCTAAGGATTAAATTCCTTACTGACATTACATACTTTCTTCTGTCCATTTTGGTCTACTTATTGGTTTATCTTCATTTAAATCAAATTTGTTTAATAAACCCTTTTCCATATTATCCCTTATCTCCATTGACCTTGCAATTATATATTCTGAAAATTCAATATCTTCCTTTGAAAGGTTATTTTTATTATCTTCTAGAAAAGAATTATATAATCCTATTTGATTACAGATTGCAAAGTATAAAATTTCTTGGTCATCTAATTTATTATCCATAATCCTGATAAATAAAAAGTCCCATTTAGGAAAATAAGTTAAACCTAAATGGGACCACAGCTTAGAACTAAAACTTAACTAATATGAACAAAAAGAGAGGTTATATGGATTTTTAATCCTCGTTATCTTCTGATTCTTCAACATTTTTATCTTTTTTGGATTTTGCTGTACAGATAACTCCATGTCCTTTTTTGGATTTTACTGTAAGCTTACCAGGGATAAAGGTTACTGAAGTAGAAATTACTTGACCATCTTTATTTTCCAAAACTGATGTTACCAATACTCCTTGATATCCATCTTTGTTTTTAACAGCATACCCATAATTTTTTACTGCCCCATTATCAGTATTGATAATGTCAATCTGTTTACTATTGGATCTTTGTCCTTCGGGACGATTTTTTAAAGCTTCCATACGAGCTTTTCTTTTTGCTGCCTTTGCTTCATCAACAACCTTTGTTTCTTTTGTAACTTTTTTCTTAGTTGCCATAATTTTCTTTTGTTTTATTATTGTTTTATAAATTGGTTTTTCTTTTTAAACCAAGAGAGTTAAATTAGGAATTATAAAGAACGATATGAAAAACTCGAAAAACTCAGGTATCATCTAATTAACCCTCTTGGTTTTTAAATTATGAACGATAATTGATAGTCTTATTATTTTTTACCCTTCTTGCTTTTGGATTTTTTCTCTTGCTTTTTGGGTAGGGTAATCCCCAATTCTTTTGCAACTGCTTTTCTCAACTTTTCAACTTCATCCTCATCATAATCATCAGGGTCAGTATCAAGTGATTTATCTTCGCAAACATCTTCAAGTTCCTCAAAATCCATTTCATTGAGTTGTTCACCTGTCAACTCTTCTTCTTCTTCTTCTTCTTCCTCTTCTTCTTCTTCCTCTTCTTCTTCTTCCTCTTCTTCTTCTTCCTCTTCTTCTTCTTCTTCTTCTTCCTCTTCTTCTTCTTCTTCTTCAGAATCATCAGAACCAAATAAAGAAGAAACTTCCTCCTTAGTTAAATCAATGGGTTTAGCAATAATTTGAATAGAACCATCATCAAAAACTATGATAATAGCTCCGTTAATTTCTTTTCTAGAAACTTCTTTTTTCTCTACCTTAGTTGCTTTTTTTGATTTTGCCATAATTTTCTTTTTTAATGGTTAATAATTGGTTTTATTAGTTTAGTATTATAATATTCTTAATGGTATAAAATCTTCCACCTACTGTTTGGGAAATGGTTTTGGAATTTTGATTAAATTCCCCGATTTCTTTTACCATATTTAAAAAGTCTTCCCTATTTTTTAGGGTAATGGGATATATCTTGGGTTCTTCCAATGGTTCATCATTATCAACTCTATAAGTTATTTCTGAAATACCATAGGATATACTAGGTTCCCAAGAATAATCTCTTTTTTCCATTTTTCTGATATCCATAGTCTTTTATTTTATTATGTTTACTTTTGTAAATCCAGGAACCCCAATACCGGAATCAAATATTGAATAAATATTGGGATATCCTTTTTTCAAATGCTTATAGTCATGGGATAAATGAAAAGGGTAGATATATATTCTTCCATTTATTGGTCTATTACTGGAAATGTATTCAAAACCCTTCTTTTTTTTAAACTCATTCTCTGGAACAAATCCTTGAAATATAAATTCCTTTTCTACATATAGTTCATTTTTTTCATACTTATATTTATCTATGGATTTAAAGTATAAATCAAAATTCCTTTTAGCCCATCTAAAAGACCTTTCCAGTGATTTTTTAGTTAAACAATGATATTTCAATGCTAGAAATTTAATATTATTACTAAGTTCACATTTCATATAGGTCTTTTTTTCTGATTTGCTTAATTTTTTGAATCTTCGGTAATTTAAGTTTCTCATCCTTAGTAATCTCTGGATTAAATCCAATTTCCTTTGTTGGGATATCGCATTGATGTGTTTCATATTTGTCTAATACCCTTTTAACTATTATGTCTTCTTTTTCCTTATCAGAATAGTTACTCTCAACTAAATCTGAAATAATATTCCAACGATATGATTTTTTATTATTATTATAGCTGTAGCTTTTTAAAACCGTTAATTTTGATTTTGGGGTTCTATATTTACCATTTATATATAATGACCTACCTATTTTGAATCCCAATTGTATTGCTTTTTTACCCTTTACAAATTTTACTGTTTCCCTCCATGATTTACCATACCAGGTATCATATAGTAATTTAGCATTTTTTCTACTAAACCACCCAGTTAATACTAAAACTGGTTCTAGATTATGATATGAATAAGGGTAGAATTTATTTACATAAATCCTTTTATCATAAGCTCGTATTTTATATTTAAATCTTTTTCCCTCCCGTCTTGCTTTTCTTTTATATAAAACATACCATCTAAATTCCACTGGAACTGTTTCCAATATATATGACCTACCATCTTTTATGGCTGATTTCATAGCTTTTGAATACATTTTGTGGAATTTAGATGGATTTTTCTTTTGTAGGATTTTTAATTCCTCAACCCTTTTTTCTAGTTTCTTTTGGGATATCATTTTAAAGTCCTATAATCAATACCTTTTTTCCTAAGTGCAGCTCTATACCATTGTTGTATAGATTTTGGTTTTGCCTCTGGAAATTTCTTCATAACTCTTCTAGTTATTCTTTCCAAAGTGTAACCTTTATTGGTTAATTCATAAGTATATGATTTTTTTGTACCCTTCCATAAACCACTTTCGTCTTTTTCTCTTTTTGGTTTTTTAGGTTTAGGTAACCCTCTTATCTTTTTGGTTTTCCTTTTTCCTTCTTCTACTTTCTCTTCAGAAATAAAACCTAATCTTAATTGATAACTTCTTAATGGGTCATTTTTTGCATATCCAGCTTGTTCTAGCATAGAATCTACCCAATCATCATATTTATCAATCAATGATAAATCTGGTTTATTTTCGGTCTTCATTATATATGATTGCAATCTTCCCCAATCTGCTGAACAAGCATCTGGGAATGGCATACCTAATGCAACTGCCCTTCTTTTGCAATCCCTATAAGTCATATTACTAAATCCCCCAGCTGAGGATATTAATTTTAACTTATCTTTGCCACCAGTAATATGATGTTCTTTTTTTCTCTTTGTCATAGTTAAGCGTATATTCTTATATAATAAATATATGTATCAACATTCTCCATAGCATATTCAAAATCAGTATCAATAGATACTGTAATATCATTATCTTCCAAAGATGAAACAATTGAGAATTGTTCACTTTCTGTAATTTTTCTCTTTGAATATATACTTATAAAATGGGTTATTTCCCCATTATCATCATCTATGTAATGATATTCCCCAATAGAGAAATTATTAGTACCTATTATTCTTTGTAATTCTTCCCCTATTGATGAAATATAATCTCCTAAAAGGGTTAATGGGTTTTCTTCTCTTTTGTTCATAATTTAATGTTTTTTAATTAGTTATTAGTTTCATAAATGCTATTTTTATAGGTTTCTAATAAAAATTTATGGGTATAACCATGACCTCAATATGGAAATAAGTCCAGGGAATCAATTTTATCATAAAGTTCACTGGTAATATCATCTAGTATTACCCATTTCTCAGTAATCAAGATAATTGAAGAACCATTATCTATGGCATCTTGTATAAGTTTTGGGAAATTTGGTAATAGGATTAACTCTTCCATAAATTTCTCTTCTAAGTCCATAAGATTTTCAAGTACTTCATCTACCTCATTGGAATTCCAGTTATTATAGTTTTGGAGAAATTCCTTGAATTGTTTAGATTGTTCTTCGCTGAATTTGGTTATCATTTGTTTACCTCCTATATTATTATTGCATTTAATTGCAATGCAAATATAATATATAATATAATAATATGCAAATTTATAATATAAAAATTCTATGGGTTCTTCCTGGATTCTAGTAGTTTTGATATGGGTTTTCTTTTTAGGTTATAAGCCATGTCTAAATTACTACAAGTAAAATCCATATTATTAATCTCCCTATAATTAATAGCTGTTTTTATAATGGAACGGTACTCTTCCCAGAATTTTAAACCAGACTTTGAATCTTGGGTTCTTTCAAAAAATTCTTTTACTAGAACCCCAAATATATCAGCATCCATGATATTATTGAATATATAGATTTTCATACTGGTTATTTCAGATAATATATTGTTATTCTTCTTTATTGGTACTATTGAATATCCACCATCAAATAAGGTTGATATAATAGATATATAATATCTATTTTCTGGTTTACCATTGCTCCAATATTTATCTATCATAGCCCTAACCTTAAAATCGGGTATTCTGTGTAAATATTTTATATAAACCTTTTCTTTCTTATTGGTTCTTCTTTTATATGGGGTTGGTGCTTGAAGTTTTCTGGGTAATATCCTATAACTGTTCCATCTATCAAATTCCATTATTAAAGCATATAAATCTTTATCCCATTTATCTTCGGATTGTTTTAATACTGACATCCATTTCTCTATTTTGGTATTACTAATTTTAGTAAGTAAAAATGATGAATCACCAGTATGAATTTTGGCTTCTTCTTTTGGTAATCTTTTTACCATACAACCAAATAAATAATCAGCAAATCTTCGGTCTATATAAGAAGATGGGTTTATCAAACTTGGGTGTACCTTAAAAAAATCAGAAAACAACTTAAATAATTTCTCTGCCCTTGCTTTTATTTCTAAATACTTATAATGTGATACTTTTAGAATCTCTCCAGTTTCTCTAGCTGATAACCCATTTGAAAGATTTAGAAATAAACTATTTTGTTCTTGCTCAGTAAGACAATCCCAAGCTTTTTCCATATATGGTTCCATAAAAATTAATATTGGTTATTTAATAAAAATTGTTCTACCTTTTCACTATCTATATTCTCTTGTATAAAGTCATTTGAAGCCATTAATTTACTCTCATCAAAGTCATTATAAATAGAATAAAATACATTGTCCATTGGTATTTGAACAATTATATTTGCTGAATCCGGGTATAAAGCAACCTTTACCAATTTTAAATTTAGATTTATTTCTAGTATAGTAGCACCTATACCTTCAAAAGGATAACCTTTTAATACTACATAACTACCCAATTTCAAATTTACTATATCCTCTGAAGTATATACCTTGTTTTGTTTTGAAACCTTTTTGTAGTATTTTACTTCTTCCTTAGTTATAATTGCTACTTTTGAAAAATCATCAAAGTCTTCTGCATTATCTATTCTTGCCCTTTTTTTCTTTGGGTGCATAGTTTCTAGGGATTTTAACCAACCAAGTATCCCAGGTATATCCTTTTTTAATTTTCTAAGATATTGTCTGTCAAAAGCTTTTACTGATGACATTCTTATGAATCCATAATTAAATAATAATGGTACTTCTATATAAAAGTTCCTATTATTCTTGGATTTCTTCAATATCCTTATAGTGGGTATATAAGCTTTAATATTCTTATACCCTCCACATTTAAGGTCACTATTGATAGTTGTCCAATGTTTTTTATCTATCCTGCATATACAATAAACGTATTGGGTATTAGTTTTCATTATATTGATTTTTTAATGGTTTTATATAAAATTTTATAGCTTATGTTTATAATATCTGATAACATAAATATGTTTAGATGTAATTCATCGTTTACCTCTATTCTCATTCTTGGTTTGGTTAATTTGGAACTTTGATTCATTATCATACCAGATAAAAAATCATTAGTAACAAAAAAAGCTTCCCCTTTTGGCATATTATTATACTTCATAATAAGTACTGGGATTTTATTTCCCCTAATTGCATCATTTGAAGCCTGTTCCCAGAATGATAATATTTTACAACCCTTATTACCTAAAAGTATATGTTCAAATTTTAAATCATTATATGATTTACATTCTACTGATAATTTGAATCTCTTTGAATGTTTTGGGTCAGTACAAGTAATATCACTTGTAATATTATCTGTTTTTTTCCATCTTAATCCCCCAGATGCTGGTACCCTATTGAATTCATATCCTGTCCAATCCTGAAACCATTTGCAAATGGTCCTTTCAAATCTACTGCCTTTATTTTTAGAATTTATTCTAGCCATAATTAATATTTTATTACCCAATAGTAGTAATTAAAATTCATAGGCAGAGATACCATGTTCTCTTTTAACATTTAAAATTTTTGAATTTGGGATTGGTAATGATTCATGATGGGTTATTAAGAATAATGTTTTTTCTCTATATACTTTCTTTATAAGACCAATAACTACCTCTATATTATCATAACTTAATGATTCAAATACTTCGTCCAAAAAAGCTATATTTACTCCTTTTGATTGAGTTATTATCTGATTCATTGCTAATGCCATAGCTAAATTAACCAATTGCTTTTGACCACCAGATAATTCCTCATAAAATACTTCTACTCCTTCAAGATTTATGTTTACTACAAAATCTTTTCTAGAAGAATTTAAATCCACCATAAACTTAATATTAAACCCTAATACTTCTGAATATGAGCTTAATAGGTTATTAAGTTCAGATAATGAGGATTCAAATATAAATGCTTTTATACCATTATTTCCAAATGGTTCTGAATAAGCCCATTTATATAGGTTAACTTGTTTTTCTAGTTCTTGTATTTGGGATTTTATTTGGCTTATGGATTTTTTGTAATTCTCTAATTTTTTGGATTGTTTATTAATCACTGATTCAAAGTCTGGGTTTTGAGATTTTAATTCTTTTAGTCTTGATTCTAATGATTTTACTTCTTCTTTTGCATATTTTAAGGTTAATATGGTTTTTTCTAGTGAATTTTTAGATTCTATTTCATTAGTTAGTTTATTCTGCAATTTAGAAATTCTAAGAATATAACTTTCAGATGAACTAAATGAATCCCTAATGGTTTTTAATTTAGAAATTGATTCAGTATATTCCTCGTTTTCTAAAAGTTCTATTACCTCATTTACTAAATCTTGCAATGGTACTTTTTGTAATTTCTTTAAATCACTTACCTTATTTTGATACAAGGTTATTTTCCTTTTTATATCCTCTATGGTTTTATTATGTTGATTTATATCAACTTTATTGGTCTTTAGAGCTAACTCATCTACCCTCTTTGTTGATAGGATAATTTTGTCCTTGTAGGATTTTACTTTATTAGCTAACTCACTCTTAAAATTATCCCTTTTACTTTTTGTATAATTTAAATCGGAAAGTATGGAATCTATATAATTTTGGTTACTTTCTAATTTTTCCATTAACCCATCTAACTCTACCCTTAATTCATTATATTTATCTTGGGCAATTTTTCTAGCTTTTGATATATAGTTTAGTTCAAATATCTCCTCAAATAATTGTTTCTTATCTGAACCAGATTCTTGAATTAATCTTTTCATACCCTGTCCAAACATTACTGAATTTATGAAAAGATTATAAGACATTCCCAGGTTTTTCTCTATAAGCGATTGTAACTTTAGTTTACCTTTTTCTTTTACCTGTTCAGCATCAATAAGATATATAAGTCTACTTCCACCTTTTGCACCATCTACATCTTCTGTATAGTTCTGGCATCTTATTATTTTATGTATGGAATTATTGCTTTCAAAATATATTTCTACCTTTGTGCCTTTGTAATCCTTAGTTCTAAACTTTTTCCATAGATTTACATCTGATATACCTTTTAAGGTTTTACCATATAATACCCATACTAATGCTGAAAATATTGTAGTTTTCCCTAAACCATTTGCCCCCTTTATAATGGTTATCCCATTATTATTTAAAGGTAATTCTAGAGTTCCTATAGAACAAAACCCCTCTATTATTATCTTCTTAAACTCAATCATCTTCTTCTGCTTTTTTAATTATATCCAATAAGCATTCCTTTTTCTCTTTATCCTTGATATTGTTATATTTTAGATATAACCTTACCAACCTCTTTTTTGATAAACCCTTATGAATTTTATTATCAGATTCTACAATGGTTTCTCTGGTTATCAGTGTATAATAATTACCATCATCTTTAACATCTTCTTCTGATTCTACATCTATGAATTTTGGAAAATCTGATAACTCCACAAATTTCATGGTAAGGTCTTCCATTATCAACCAATACCCCAATTTACAATTCATATCAGTTCTTCTTTGCTGATTGGGAGCTCCTATCATATAAACTTTCTTTGATAATCTTTGTGGTTTATGGATATGACCACAAATTATAAGGTCAAACCTATCAAGTATATTTATGTTCAGGTTTTCAACTGAATCTATTTCTCTATTATCAGTATCTTTAGCTCCTGGATAATCAGTATGGAGCATTAGGATATGCTTTTTTGATTTATCCAATTTTAGGTTTTTAAGATATTCACATAAACCAATATTATGGTCTATATATGGTACTCCATGTAATATAATATCCTGATTATATGATGATAATGTATCTTGTTTATAATCCATGATATCAATAAAGTTTGATGGTAAAGTATATAACCAACTAAATGGTTTCTCTCCAATTTTACTAACCTTTTTCATATCATGGTTACCAGATATAGCTCTTATCCTTAAATCTAGTTTATTTATCTCATTATAACATATTTCTGCTAACTCTTGGTCCATTGTTTCTGGTTTATGGAAAAAATCCCCACAGAATAAAATTGGTACATTATATTTCTTACTCTTTTTACCCAAAATGGAAAGAACCCTGAATTGTTCCAGGGTTCTTTTTTTATCTTCATTAAATCTTGACCAATTGTTTATATGTAAATCAGAAAATACTATAGCTATTGGTTTTTTCATATCAATTTAATTCTAAGAATTTCATTATCTTATCTACCCTCATATTGTGGTCAATATCCTGTAAAATTAATATTTTCAAACTTTTACCAAGATATTCTATTTTACCACAATTTATTGGTACCATTGAATCAATCATATGACTGTATAGATAACTTCTGGTATAATTAAAGTAGCTTAATATACCTTCCATTAACAATGATATATGATACTGATAATACTTATTTGTTATCCTTTTATTATTATCCTCTATTTCCCATTCTTTAAAATAATTCTTTGAGAATGGTACAAATATAAGATGTGTACAAGTATTCATTAACAAGGTTAAACATATCTCCAAAAAATTCTCTATCTCACAATTTGGAATTTTGCTTGATACTTTTTCTATTATATAAGTTGCTGAATCTAAAAATGACCTATCTGATACATAGGTAGGATTATTTTCAAATAATCTTTTCCTAAGGTTTAATAATTGAAAATCATTTTGATATATTTCTTTGGGGTCCATACTTATCATATCAGAATGTAATATATCTTTTGTGGATGGTATTAAATCAGAATAACTACCAGATACATAAGGAATACCATATATATCAGATATATCTTTTGCCAAAGTAGTTTTCCCAACCCCAGAAGGTCCAGCTATTTGTATTCTTAAATGTTTTTCCATTGTTTCAAAGTTTTAAATGGTTTTAGAAACTCTTGGGTTAAAAATGAATTTAATGAATATTCACTAAATTGACCCATCAGTTTTTTGATGAGTATCTCATTTTTCTTATTATAATATATTGGTATAGTAGTAATTGGGTATTCTTTTAAAGCTACCCTAATATCTATCAATGATTTATTCCTTTTATATAACTCTGATAGACCTTCATTATCTATACCAGGGAATTTTTCTTCCAATTCCAAAAAATTCTCAATAGAACCAAATTGGTCAAGGAATTTTCTTGCTTTTACTTCTCCTATACCTTTATATCCTGGAATATCATCTGATTTATCACCTACTAAACATAAATAATCAACACATTCTTCTGGTGAATACCCCATTACATCTTTACAATTCCTTTTATTCAATTTCATATCCCTGAAAGGATTAAATACCTTTATTCTATCATCTATCAATTGGCAAAAATCCTTATCTGAGGATATGATTAATACTTTACCTTTTGATTCCAAAGCAAATTTACCAATATAATCATCAGATTCATGTCCAAGACCTTTATTATCCCATATTACAGTAATATTAAGATATTTAAGCATCTTTTTCACTGAACGTAATTGATAATTAAATTGTTCATAATCCATTGATAAATTATTCTTTTTTCTATGCTCTTTATATCCTCCAAGAAGATTATTTCTAAAATTGGAAGATTTACTTTGCAAAGTATCAAAAGTTACTAGAACATATGTTGGGTTAAACCTAATAATATAGGAATTAAGTAATCTCATAAATCCATATATTAACCCAGTTTTTTTACCATTACTTGCTTTTAGATTCTCAAATTTTTGATAAGCTCTATGTGCTAAATTAGAACCATCTATTATCATAAGTAGTTTATCTCTACTCTTCACTCTCTTCGTCTTCTTCGCCATAAGATTCATATTCTATGGAATCATCTACTGGGTAGTAATTCTCTTTTAAACTCTCTAATTGTTTTTTAGTTGAACCAATAGTATTTATTCCAGCTTTCTTAAGAAGCTTTCTCCTTAGTTCATCATCTTCTTCTATTAGCTTCTGGAATTTTTCTTCTCCTCTGCATAATACTTTACCTTTATATTTATAAACCCCCCCAGAAGATTTCTCTATTATATCATTCTCTACAAAAACATCTTCTAATCCAAAACATCTATCAAAACCAACTTCATGGAATTTTGGATTAAAGAATACTGGTACTTTGGAGATTGTTGGTCTTGGGGGAGCAACTTTATTCTTTAAAACCCTAATTGTAACTAATTTACCAGCTTTCCTTTCTTTACCTTTATTTTTTATGGTTATAGTTTTACCTGAATAAAAAGCTATCCTTATTGAGGCATAGAATTTCAATGCAGCACCACCTGTAGTTGTATTATGTACCACTATACCCTGTTCTTTAGAACCAGCTAAAAAATTATGATTATCAGGTATAGTAATATCATATTTTTTTCTCTTATAACCTCTATTAAACCTTCTATTTTTGGAATTGAATTCCTTATTTATGGATATGATACCAACTTCTATTGGTATATATTTTTCTTTAAATTCCAAATGGTATGGTTTATATTTACCGGTATATCCTGGTAACATTTTATATTGCATTGACTCTATAACATACTCTTGGATTTGTTCCATCAACTTTTTTGAACCTTCATTAGTAAACTTTATACCGTGGTCATATATTTTATTATCTAAACCACATATATCTGATAAATATTTGGATAATTTACTAATATTTGTCCTTCTTGGTGAAATTGATATACCAACAGTAACATTATTATATTTATGACCATCATCCATATACCATACAGCTAAAGTAATTGGTGGTAATGGTTTTGATAAATCCCACAATTTTAATGGGTCTCTATCTTTACCTATTTTATCATATATTTCCTGTAATTCAGTATAACCAACTTTTGTAATCCATTTACTTGGATTATTACTTTTCATTTTCATTGGAAAAGCCCTGCTTATCATCTCAGTTTTAAACACAAGATAATCTTCCTGTTTACCATTACTAAATGTAAGTCTTGTAGTATAATTACCATGATTACTGAATAAAGAGCAATCAAAAGGTATAGTTCCCCAAAGAAAATCCTTTAATGTACCATTTATAACTCTCCTTTGTTTGGATATTAATTTATCATTTATATCAATGTCTATTGCTTTTTTCCAACCATGATTAGTTAAACAATGGTGAGTATGTGTACAAGTAAAACCGTTAAAACCATTAATGGTTTCTGGTCCTTCTGTTTTAAATTGAATCCATTTTTTAGTTTCAGATTTTACTACCCAATCAACTATTGGTTTTGGTTCAAATTCACCAGTACTTTCATTATAACTCCAAACTTCCTTTGATACCCTATTTTTAATAATATCCCCTATTCTCATAGAAGTACCATCAACAAAAGGTATCATTGTATTATAATGTAAACAAGTATTATCTTTACCAAATCCAATATTTAAAGCTGTTCTTAATTGATTTATATAAATTTGGGTTACCCCCAATTTATAAAATAACTCACTTCTTATTCTAAAATACTTATATAAAGCTTTTGCTCTTCCACCCATTTCAGCTTTACCATCTACCATTTTAGAATCTATATTATCTGAACAATCGATTGCAGCTACTGAATCCACTACTAATAATATTGGTTCATTATTAACTAATTGAGACCTTAAATATATTGCTACATCAGCTACTGCATCTGATATATATTCTATCCTGGTATCTCTTATTACAGTTACCTTATTTGGGTCTATACCATTTAATTCTGCCCAAGAATTCATCCATGATTGTTCAGCATCTACCCATATTACAGAACCCCCTAATTGTTGGCAAGCATAAGCTGCATTTAATGCTATCAAAGTTTTTCCTGATGATTCTTCACCAGCTATCTCGGTTACTTTCCCCCAAGGAAAACCACCACCCAATGTATAATTAAGATTAAAGAAAGTAGATGGTAACCATAACCCTGGTTCTTTTGTATCAGAAGCTTGGATTATCATGCTTCCATACTTTTTCAATATCTCATTTTTTGTTGGAACTTTTATACCAACTTTTTTCTTAGTTGCCATGGTTAATCATTATTTTGATTATACTTATAAATAACTGGTACTATCAATTGTAATAATTCCCTTCTTTCTGTTGAAGATAAATCTACTTGTTCCCTACTTAATATATGTAAAGTGGTATTTAATAATTTGTCTGGGGATAATAGGTTCTTTTCTTGTAACTTATCATATATATTTCTTCTATATTTATAACCAGTTTTAGGCAATGGTCTAGTTTTATATTCAAGGATTAAAGCTTCAATATCATGAATAATGCTTTTATGGTGTTTTTCTACTAAAAGTTTCAAATCTTCAATTGTCATAATGTTATTTTTTTTAGGTTTAGAAAAATAAAGCCAGAATATTAATTACCCTGGCTTTATAGAAAAGGAATTATCTCAAACTAATTAAAATGGTAAGTCATCATCGTCATCATAAGTCTTTTCTTTCTTCTTCTTTTTCTTCTTTTTACTTGAATCCTTATCTTTTTTCTTTGGTTTTACTGGTAAGTCATCATCGTCATCTTTTGAACTTGATGACCCATTTAAATACTCATCTAGCATTTCCTCCAATTCGTCATAAGATTTTATATGACCCCTTATTATTTCCTCTAAATCCATATCTTCTACGTATTTTGGTTTTAGGGGCTTCCTATTCGGACATGGGGATACTGAATATGTAGTGTCCATTAACCCATTACCTGACCTTGTTATCTTAATATCATAACCATTTTCTGGGTCAGTCATATCCCCCCAATCATCTTCATCAAGATATAAATCAGTTATATCCCTATAAACTGAATTTGGGAATAATATTGGTTTTCTAATCCTATCTTGGTCTATTTCCTTTCCATTATTATCTTTATAACAGGTACAACCCATTATATATCTTTTTCTTGGGGAAAGATTTTTTGCTAACTTTTGGTCATCTTCATCTGATGAGGATTTTAGTTCCCTGTATTTTTCCATGAATGGGCACGGTTCATCAAAAGTAGCTGGTGAAATTATACCACCTTTTTCTTTACCCAGATAGAATTGAATAATCTCCAAACCAAGTTCTTTATCTGGTCCCTGAGATATTAATCTTAATCTCATTGTACCCTCTTTTGGGTAAATTATACCAGAATTAGAACCCTTTGTTTCAAATTGTTTTTTCCTTGCCATCATCCTTTCTCTTGTACTCATTGTTGATGATGGTTTTTTAACTTTTTTCTTTTCCATATTTTAATTATTTTGAGGTTCCCAATATATAATCTCATTTAAAGATAGTACTGTGAATTTCAATTTTGGTATTTCATAATTCTCTGTAAATGAAGGTTCTATCTCTTTACCAGCATAATTACCAAAAAATATTATATTACCAATTTCTATTGAATCCAAATAACTATTGTATTCTTCAGTTATAGGACCCCTTTTTACTATAACACCTAATTTAGGTACTCCTTCAGTAACATTTCCTGGTAATATAATACTACCTACTTTCTTTTCTTCATCTGGTAATGCCAATAATACTCGGTTTTCTGATGGTAAACCTACTAAATGTTTACTAAGTTCTTTTGCAACTGATGAACTAATAAGGTTTAAATCTACTCTCATAATTTAAATTATTTTTATTGTTGTTTTCTTAGATTTGCTGATATAGTTTGTATTATTCTTTCTCTTGATTCATAAGCTTTGCATATACTTATTAACCTATTTGCTTTATCTACAGCTTTTAAATATTTATCCTCAATAGACCTATATTTTCTATTAGTCAAAGCTTTGTGGGATACTGTATCATTGTTCATTTTATTATCTGAGGTTTTATAAAACAACCAAGCTTCACTATATGCAAAGTCTTTTTCCCTTTCTAATATATCTCTTTTTTTAATATAATCATCACGTATGGAGCATAAAAAAGCATAGTTAGAGGGAATACTTTTTAATTGACTGTTAATTATATTTTCATTAATTGAAAGTTCTTCTGAGATATTTATAATAAGGGTTTTACCTTTATATTTTACCTTTATTATATTATCATCTATCTCACTTAATTTTACCTTTTTCTCCATGATTCCTTAAAGTATTTTTTGAATTTCTTTGGATAATCAGATATAGGTATATCTCTGTATTTATTATACTCCCTGTAATACTCATCTATATCAAAATCCTCTCTCAATAATTTATTATAATCATACCCAGGGATATATGGTAATTCTTCTGCCATATTTCTACCAATTGTAAAATCCATTGACATATCTACATCATCAATTGAAAATCCAAAGTATTCTTTTGTAGATGGGTTCCTGCATATATCCCAAATATTATAGATTGTATCTGGGGTAATATATTTTGGTAAAATAAATTGATATACAGAGTCATGTACTGTATTTACTTCTTTCATTGGTGGTAATTCCCCTTTTTTTACTTTACCATATACAATTACTGAAGCAAACAATGCCATATCCGATGCTGCACTTTGGACTGGGGAATTGGTTGATTGTCTTAATGCTTCCAAATATTCTCCATAATTTTCCGAATATACTTTTGGACATCTTCTTCTCCTACCAAATAAAGAAACACAATATCCATGTTTTTCCATGAACTTATGTTGTCTATCTATAAACCTCTTTATTTTTGGAAAAGTTTGAAAAAATTCATCAAGAAATTGTTGCCCTTCTTCTTTTGATACTGGTTCTTCTGGGGTTGATAAACTTTCAGCTAATTTTGCAGCAGATTGTTCATATACAATCCCAAAGTTAATGGTCTTAGATTCCTTTCTTCTTTTTTTCCATAATTTATATTCTGGATGTTGTTCATCTTGATATATCTTTATTATCTCATTATAATCTTCATGATATTTTTTACAAGCTGAAGCAAGGTGGATATCCTTCCCTGTTCTAAACCACTCCAACATTGTACTCTCATTTGCTAAATGAGCTAATATTCTTAATTCAGCTTGTGAATAGTCATAAGATAGGAATAATTGATTTTTTGGGGGAATAAATTGCAATTTAACATCTGGATTTACCATGGTCTTTGGTATATTTTGACCATTGGGATTTCTACTTGACAATCTTCCGCTAACTGTATTGGAGTTTATAAAGTTCGACCTAGTTATATAACTATGCTTATCATTTACTGATAAATCATATATGGTCTTCTCCCCCTCATATTCCATTGATACCAATTTTGTTAGATATATATCTTTTCTCCTCTGACCATTAACTATACCTGATACCTGTTTTTGGGATATATTATACCTTTCACATATTTCTGCTTGAGTATGCCCATTCTGATAATCTTCTAGTACTTTAGAAATGGTCAGTGTATTAAATTTATTAGTACCATTAATACCATTACTAGTAAATGCTGTTCTAGTACATGTATAAGCTCTCTTTATATTTTCTGAATAGGTTATACACTGTAGATTCTCAGGTCTATTATCAAGAGTATTACAATTTATATGGTCTATTACCATCTTTTCTGGTATATGTAACTTATTATTAAAAGCCATCCATACCAAATGGGACACTGAGAAAGAATACTTCTTTTTAGAGTTATTCCTCAGATACACTCTTAACCTCCCAGGTTTCCATTCCCTTGGAACTAATTCATGTGGATGATTATAATCCAACATACCCCTTCCACCTGGGATTTTTACTGAATATATTTTGCCCTCTGATGAAGCTATGTACCCATCCCAACCTGGTATATCCCTAAATATTATCTCATCATATTTTTTACCTACAATTGGTTTAGTTATATCTAATTTTGAAGTATCATACATTACCACGTTTAGGTTATGCTTAAATATATATGATACCCTCTTCCACCCCTTTGGTGTTAAAAGTTTATGTTCCTTTGTACACCTTAATATATCACCATCTTTAGTAGTGATTTTATATAAGGGTTGTTTGCCCTTATTTATGGTATGTGTTACTTGTTCCCAAGTACCCTCATGAGATAATACCCATATATCCTTATCTTCTACATTTAATACCCCTACTTCTTTAGGACATATATCCTCTATCCTTATATCATTTTCTTTACCTATCAATTTAGTATTACATGATACACAACCATGGATAAGAAATGTAGGGTGTACCCCACCATCACTTTGTACCAAATCCCCTAGTCCAACAATAAAAGTGGAATTTATGGTTTGTACTCCCCTTAAATCCAAAAGAGTATCTATAAACCCAGATTTATCATGTTCTTTTAGTTTTATTAAAGTATCTTCTGCAGTTGATGGATTATTTGTTGGTTTTTTATGTTTATCAACTGTATAAGCAATAACTGGGAATTTGAACCCATGATTTGAATTATATAATAGGTCCACCATTTGTTTTTGTGAACTAAAGTTTACTTCCTCTATTAATTTTAATTCAGCTTTTGTTGTATACTCCCCAGCTATTATTCTGGATAATTTTTGTTCCCTTGTTTTTACTTGTCTATCTTTCCCCTCTTCCCTTAATTCTTCTATTTCACTTTCTAGAGTTTCAATATAATCTTCTTTTCTTTTCTTTATTATATAATTTTGATATCTCTGAACTGTTCTTATTGACCTTAATTTAGTATTGTATTCATTTATAAGATTATTATATTTTTCCCTTAGTTTAACATTCAATTCAACATCAAATGGTAACCCATTCTTTTCAGCACTTTGTAATACCTTACTTGCTGGCATTATAAGATTCCTATATAAATTATAAAACCCTTTTTTAATTAGGAATGATTCAAAGAATATGGATAATCTAAAAGTAAAATCAGTATCCATACAACCATATTCACATAGTTTTTTTAGGGGTTTCTTTGACCATGGGATTGAATCAAAGGAATCATATTTCTCATAATCAGAAAATTCTGGTAAAAACCTTCTTACCATATCCTTTAAACCATTTGGTCTTTCCTCATTTAAAAGATATTTAGCAAGCATCCCATCTATTACAGTACCTCTTGAATATATATTATACCTTTGGAATATCTGATTATCAAATTTCCAATTCCAAGCTATTTTTACTACATTTGGATTCTCAATTACATTTCTACCAAAATATGTTAACCATTCCAACCATGTTTTATTTATATGAGATTCACTACATTCAAAATGTTGTAAAGGGATTGATACCCCAGAACCAGGTTGAAAGGTTACTGATAATATGGTTGGTTTAAATGTATCATTGTATATAGGTTCAGCATTAGTTTCAAAGTCAACAGAAGCATACCCAGTTTTTAGGCATGCTTCTACTAACTTTTCTAATTCACTGTAACTCTTTATTATATGGTATCTGGTTTTCATGTTTATTAATATCCTCTTAAATCATTTAGAGATGTTTTTAATAAAATCCAATCCTTTTTATAAGAATGTATAGAATCTATTGTATGATATAGATAACCAGCTTTTACCCCAATTCTATTTGCAACAAATTCCATAAGCTTCCATGCAAGATAAACATCATTACCAAAATGGGTTACAAAATCTGAACTCCTTTGATGGTAACAAATATTTAATACCTTTTCACCTTTTTGATTTTCTCTCACTAAAAAATCATAATACATGGAACATGGTATACGTTTACTACCATCATAATATTTACAATCATTGTTATATTCCCCATTAAAAATTGGAAGTACTGCTTTTCTTGTATCTGGGTCATTTTTCAGTAAACTAATTACTGACCTTAAAGAATCAAACATTCTTTCAGAATAGGTATAATCAAATTTACCATCTACCAAAAATTGTTCCCATATATCTTTTCTTAATGTCCAAGCTCCACCAGGATTTAATGGTTCATTGTTAATCCTTTCTAAGAATTCATTATCAGCCCATTCCTTTGAATTGGAATATATGAATAACTTGTCTACATTATTTAAACTTGTTAAACAATATTGTTCACAAATAAGTTCTCTGGTTATATAACTCTCATCACCCTCAATAACTTTATTTTGATAGGTTTTGGGTTTAACTATAGAACCCATTTCCCATAAGTTTCTGCCCATCTCTGACATCAACTCATAACAATCATCATAAATTCTCATATTTATTTAGTTTAATAAGTTTGGTTTAATAAGAATAGATTTCAATACTATCAGAATGGTAATTTGCAATCCTTGACTAATGTAACTGGTTTTTTTATGTCTTCTTGTAAAACTTTTGCAACCCTTTTATGTATTTTATATTTTATGCTATCTATTGGCTTTTCTAGAAAAGTATTTAAATCTTCCAATAGTTTTATACTCCTTTTATCCTCTTTTTTCTTTAAAAGCTTTATAATATTCTTATGGGCATGATACATTAATAATACTGTATTATCATTAAACATCTGATTTATATGGAATACCATTTTAAAGTTATTATGACCATAAACATATTCCCCTATCCTTTGAACAAAAAGAAAATCAAATATCAACCTCTTGGTTATTTCTGATGCCCTTAAATAAACTGATATTGTGGGATTATTTTCTTTACATCTTTTACTAAAAACTATGGATAATAAGCATTTCTTACCACATCCATGGTTATTAGTAAAAGACATTGAATAATTATATACCAAGCCCTTTTTATGTAAATCAGTAACTTCCCTCTTGGTTTTATTTATAACAAACTCATCAAGGTAATTAGATACTAGTAATCTCCATTTTGCTTGTGAATAATTAAATAACTTCCCAAAATCAATATTACTTGGTAATCTTGGGTCCATTATACCAAATACCACATCATATAAGTAAGTGGCATTTTTTTGAAAAACAAAAGGAAGACCCTCTTCCCCACTTAAAAATACTTCATTAAAGTATTCCCAAGCTAGAAGAGAGTCTGGAAACCAGGTTATATTGTTATTCATCTTCTTCACCTAAATCTTCAATTGAATCAGTTATGGAACCATCACTTTCCTTAAACTTTATCAGTTTCTTTTTGGTATCTACACTTGAAAAGATATTTAGGTTATACTTGTTCACAAATTTTAAGTATACCTTCTTTATTTGATTCCTTACAAGTATAGAGGGGCATACTTCTGGCAATGGTATTCCATCCCAATTACCAATAATGCAATCCTTAGCAAAAAGTGATTTAAATTCTTTACCATATTTCTCTGGGCTGAATATCTTATATACCCTCATATAAGCTTGATATTTTGGGTCATCACCTTTTTCTGATGCTTTCTTTACTCTTTTTAATGCTTTCTTTAATCTCTTTCTCCTTTCTTCATTTTTTATTTTCTCAATGATGGGTTCTATGGGTTCATATCCATTATAAAGCATTAAACTAGTATCATCTGCAAAAGCTGAACGGATAAATAATTCTATGGTAAACTCTGTATGACCAAAAACATATTCTCCCATTCTTATAGCCAATAATAAATCCCAAGGTAACCTTGTTACAACATCTGAAGCTCTCATTACTATTGTAAGCCTTGGTTTATCAATACCTATCATTCTTGAGAACATCCCAGAAACTAAGCAACCTTTACCATTGCCATGAGAATCTGCAAAATTAAAACCAATATGGTAATTTCTGTTTATGGCTTTATTTTTTTCAAGTTCCCTTATTTGTAGTTTTAATTTATCCAATGAATCAAGGTCCAAATAGTTATTTAATAAACTGCTCCATTTAGATTGAGTATAACCCATTATCTTCCCAAAATCAAATTCTGGGTCAAATTTGGCTTCTTCTATCAATACTGACATTCCATAAGTATATAGTGAATTAGTTATTGAAGCCCCTTGTCCATCAGAAAATAATCCTAATTTTTCATCTTGTTCAATAAACATTTTGTTTATACTTGCCCAAGCTTCATCTCCGGTTTTAAATACAAAACTTTTCATTAATACTTAGATTTTATTCTGAATTGGTTTATCTTATTCTTCTTGAAGTAAATATAATACAGATTACTTCCATTTACTCCCATTATATTCAATGTACCAAGGAATAATATAAATGACTTTACTATCTCCTCTTGATAAGCTGATTCATTGGTCATCATTTGAGATTGCTTCCATGGTTTATTTTTAAGGAAATTCCTTGATATATTCAGTTCATAGGTTATATCCCAAAGATAACTTTTGTATGAATTATAAAGTTCATAATTGTAGTCTTCACCACAATGTAAAAGTTTAATATTATACTCTGGTATATCAAAATCAACCTTTACTTGTTCATACTTATGAATTAAGTTTACCAAATTCTTCTTCTTTACATCTGGTACTTGGTTCATATTTGTTAACCATTGTTTACCCAATGCCATCCCATATTCAAGTGTATTTGAGAAGTTTTGTCTCTTATTCTTTGGTAATTTACTTTCAATGTATGAATTAATATCTTCTGGTTGTATATTAGTGTAAATTAACAACTCAATGAAGAAATGTAAAGCATCTGCCATTTCTTCACTTGCATTTTGCAAATGATTCATACATTCAACAAAAGAATCAATTGAAGTTGATGATATAGTGAACCAATTTTGTTTTGTTATTGTTAATTCCTCCACTAATAATAAACTCTCATAAGCTTCTGCAAGTTCCTCAATTACCCTTGAAGTAAAATCTTTTAGGATTAATTGATTGGTTTTTGTGTTTATATTTAATGGGTATTTTGGTAACCCTTCAATGCTTATATAACTATCTAGTAGTTGTTTTTGCATTTCATATATTGATTCCAGATACTTATTATCTTTTGGAATACTTGGTTCTTCTTTTATATCTCTTGAATCCATATCACTCAGTCTTTAATATACCAATCAGGGATATAAATATCATTTAACTCTTGTTGTATATTTGTATTTTCCATAATCAAAATCCAGTTGAACCAAATCCTCCTTCTCCCCTATCTGATTTCCCATCAACAATATCATTATACCCATCATTACCTACCTCTATGATATCTGATAATATGATTGGTAAATGTAGGAATTGTATTAACTTTGCACCAGGTTTAATCATAAAGAAGTCTTTTCCATGATTCCTTATTCCAATATGAATTTCTCCAGTGTAATCTGCATCTATTACTTGAGCAGTAAATTGAATACTAAACTTTGTTGCTAACCCAGATTTATTTGCTGCAACTAAAGCAGATTCTTTATTCATTATCCAAACTTTTACCCCTGATGGGATTGTTATATCTGCACCAGGAGCTACCAAAATAAAATCAGGAGTTGTTATAACATTCTTACTATTGTTAATCTCATTGATTCTTTGGATTAATTCAGAATCTAGAACTGGACAGAAGAAGTCTATTCCTGCATCATGTTGATTTGCTCTTTTGGGTAATTGAACATCTCTTACCCTTGTGAAAATTAATTCATTGTTTTTTTCCATTTTGTTTGTTTATTACTGATTTATAAATTGTTCTAGCTTCTTCCCTGCTCAATTCATATTTTGCTTGAATCTTATCAAGGATTATTTTTTTGGGTTCATCTTTCCTTTTCAAATATCTAATAGTTTTTGACACTGCTTTTAAATCTACTAGATTTTCTAAGTCCTTAAATTCATTCTCTTTTTCCAATTGTTTTCTATCTTTTCCAATTAACTCTGCAAATTTTATGCAACATAATTCTGAATCCCCACACATCTTGCATTCCTTGGTTGATAGGTTATATTCTTTTCCAAAGCATGGGTCCCCATTTGAACCTATTTGAGAAATATCAATTGGTTTCAATATATCTGTATCTTCAAGTTTTATTAATTCCTTTTGTTTTTGTTTCTTTGCCATTAGTTTTGAATTTTAAGTTTTCCAAATGATAATAGGTTTTTTCAAGTTTATTATGGTACCTTGTAAATTTCTATGTTCAAAAAAGAAAAGAAAAAAAGTAACCAAAAAAAGAAAAGAAAAAAGACCATATACTCTAATAAGCTAATATCTAGGTAGCTTGCTACCTAGATAATATATTCAGGCTATTAGCCTGAATATGTATATAGCTAATAGCCTGATTAATATTTAAATATTTAAAATATAATCTACTTTTAGTCTTCAGAAGAATTTGGTTTCTATATTATATTAGTTAAACTTAGTTAAAGTTTTTACCAATATTACTAGTAACTAACTATTATACTTTTTTTGTGTATTCTATTTTTATTACCTTGAATCCTTGTTTTTGGTAATAAATTTTTCTATGATTGCCATGCCTTTTTAAAAAGGTACCATCAAAAATAAAATCATCAAGGTAGGTTTTATTTTTGGATTCGTGTTTCCTAACTAATCTTCCCAAAATTTGAATGGATTTTTCTTGGGAATCCATTGATGCAATATTCTGAAGATATTGTAAAGTTGGTATATTTTTACCTCTTGCAATAACTGTAGTAGATATTAGGATATCTATATTCCCTTCTCTTATATCAGTTAATATTTTATCTCTATTTTTTACATTGTGATGTAAATAGGCTACCCTTAAAGGTAATCCCATTTTATTAATCCTTTCAGTATAATATTTATATAAATCCTCACAATGGTCAATAAATTTGCATAATATAACCATTGGAACCCTTCCATATTTATAATTATAAAGCATTCTAGAAAAAGAAAGTTTATATGATTCTTTATTCTCAATAATATTTAATTTATATTCTCTTTGATAATCATTTGGGACCTTTTCCCCTATACTGGTATAAATCATTTTAACAACAACTTTAGTTGCTTTCCCAGTTTTAATTTGTTCTGATAATTTAACTTGGTCTACCACATCCCCAATAAATTGCCTTACATTCATATTATGAACAATTCCACTTTTTCTTTCATTCATATAAATGGTACCACTTAACCCTATTCTTATAAAAGAATTATAAAGATATGATATAACTGTTTGATATGTTTTATTGTCTATGATATCTGCTTCATCAATTAAAACCATTCTTATATCTAATAGGTTTTGTTGATATTGCCTTATATTCTTAGATATACTTTGGACCATTGCCACATTAAATTTACCCCATCTATTACATTTAGAACCTTGGATAAATGCAATATCCTCATTTGGTAAAAGTTCAGGAATTTCTCTTTTAAATTGATTGAATAAATCAGAATCATTTAAAAGTAGGATTGTTGGTAAATTACCTTGATAAGCTTTATATAAAGCACAAAATAAAAGGGTTTTACCAAATCCAACAGAATAATCCCCAGCACATATAAGAAAAGGTGTATCACCTACTTTATTATTCAATAAAGTTTTTATAGCTTGTATTTGTCTTGGATATAATTTAATAGGGTTATAATTTGCCCCCAATTGAGTTGGGATTATTGGTTCAATATTTGGGATTATTCTTTTATCGGTTATTTTTATATCCTCAACTCCCCAAGATTTTAGAGTATTATATACCATAGGTAATAACCCTATTTTAAATTCACCATAAGAGGATATATATTTTATATAACCATCCCATTGATATTTCCCTTTTTGGAATCTAGTGATATGCCAAGCATTTGGATGCTTAATCCTAAAAGTATCATACAATTTCATTAATTCTTTTCTAGAACCGTTTAATTGGCACTGATTACAGTTCTTTATTATTATCTCTACCATATTAAGTTATTTTTTAAATGAATCCCAGTCATTTTGGGTTAAATTGATTTTCTTTCTTATTATTAAACCATGTTTTGAAATAAATTGGGTTAACCTTTGTTGGGCTTTTTCATTTCCCAAATCCTCCAATTTTGGAATACCATTACAAAAAGATAAAGCCTCAAATTGGGAATCCATAAATATTTTATAATCAACCCCAATTTTATCAGCTAATTTTCTTGCATGAATGAAATTAACATAATCAGTTGGATTTTTCTTATAATTATTGCTAATTCCAGTCATCTCTAGTATCTTATTTATATAACAATTATAAATTTCATTGGTTTCTTCTTTATAATTGTCTTCTGATATTTCTTTTATTGCCCCATAATAAGTTGATATCCAACTTGCTTTTTGTAGCATCCAATTTGCACAATAACTATAATTTGGTCTATTTGAATTACCCATTAAGTTTAATCCTATTTCTACAAATTGAATATACCCTTGTCTTTTATTAAGGAATTTATAATATGAACAAAATTCATCTATGATTGGTACCAATTCCCTTATTTGAGCCCATTGATTATCTGTTTGTTTTATTTTAGTAACCCCTACATGTTTTAATTTTATCCTAACAGAATATATTATATCTGCTAACATATTTGCATTACCAACTGTTGATTGAGTTCTTCTAGATAATATCTTTTGGTTCTTTTTATTATTCTTTAATATTGAACGATGGTCCAAGGAATAATTTCTTGCTGTAGTAAATATGGAATCTATTTTGGATTGGGAAATTTTAACACCCTCTTTTTCAAGGATTTTAATGAAAATGGATTTTGATATGTGAATACTTGGTTCTCTCATTTAAATCTTATATTTGAATTTTAATTCTAATAGTTCCTGATAATCTAGATATCGTTGGGAATATATGAATTTCATGGTTTTTTTCTTACCAATATCATTTACATCTTTACCTTCTGGTAAGAATATAACTTTTACCTTTTTATAATTTATAAGTTTAAATGCCAAATCTATTGCTCTATCTTTTGCATCTGGGTCAAATAATATGATAACCCTTTCCACTGGGGATTTTATAATCTCATTTACCTGGTATCTGGATATTGCTTTTCCACCAGATGCAATTCCTTTTTCCCCCATAGTTTGGGCATTTATTGCACCTTCACACAAATAAACAGTTTTATACATATAAAGGGCATCTTTATTATATATAATAAAGGATTTACCTAATCCAGTATCTGATACATCTGGATTATTATATTTTGGACCATTGCCTATAAATAATCTGGCATTAAAATACACTAATTTACCATTTTCATGAAAAGGGATTATGAGATACCCAAAATATTTACCCTGAGTCCCATAACCCCAACCAGACATAGCAACTTCTTTTACATTAAACCCTCTTTTAGTTACATAATTTCTTGCTGATTTAGCAAGTTCAGAATTACCAACAGTTAATAATTTAAATCCCTCTGGTAAATATAAATCTTTTCTGGATTTTAATTCTACCTTTTCTTCCTTAAATATATAACCATCATACTTTGCTTGATTGAGTATCTTTATAGCTTCTGCATATGTATCTACTGATTCAAGATACATTACTAATTGTATGGGTGAAGGGTGTTCTCCACACCTAAAACAATTGCACCTATTTCTGGATATATTTATTCCAAATTTACCATCTCTACCACAATATGGGCATTTACACTTATCCCAACCATGTCTATAAGTAAATGCCCCTAATTTTACATGAAAATATTTTTTGAGTTTACCTTTAAACTCGTTAGTTAAATTTGACATTAAATATCCCCTCCTTTATGATTTGCTTTTTCTGGGTCTGCTATTGGATTTGATTTTTTTACTACTCCATTGGTTGATTCTTTTTTAATCATTTCATCTACAGTTTTACCAAGAGTTTTATCATATTTCTCCCTAGCTTCCCTTGAAAACTCTTTCCATCTTTGCCTATCACTATCAAAATTAAATAAACATCTACCATGGGATTTACCATCTCTTTGTACTACAATCTCCATTCTTTGAATCCCATGTTCTTCTTCATCATCAGTGGAATTTAAACCAATAATACATTGGGCATTTCTTATTATTGATATGGCACTTGCAATATCATTATCCTCATATCTAGTACCTTTTCTTTTTGATGCTTCCCTTTTTACATGTTGTGCAGTCCAAATTGCTTCTAATTCCAATTCTGAAGCCAGATTATCCAAATCTATATAAACATTATTTATACGTTCAGTATCATCTTTATCTTTTGATATAGAAGCTAATTTAGCTGCATAATCAATCATTAATATGTGAATCTTTATTCCAGTATCTGCTTCTATTTTCTTTATTATACCTTTAATAACATTTGCATCTGATACTAGAGCAGGAACCCTTTCTACTATAAATTCAACCCCTAACCTTTTATATTTTCTCATATGTCTCTGTTCAAGTTTATCTTGTTCACCAGATACAATTTCTTTTTTGGTTTTATTAAGAGTTGATTGAACCATTCTCTCCATGATTTGATTCTTACCATTTTCAGTATCAATATATAATACATTCTTTTTCATGGTAAGATATCCTCTTGATATATTTATTAATGCAAATGTTTTCTTGGCTTTTGGTTTATCTAATATTACAAATATACTACCCTTAGAATATCCCCCACCATTTGATAGGTTATTTAATTGCCAGTATGGAGTGGGGATTATATCTGGGTCAACTCTTCTCATTAATTGTCTTTTCACTGTTCCACCAACCATATATAATGGTTCATCTTTTTTCTGTGGTTTTGAATTTCTGATTATTTTTGATACCTTATTTTGGTAATCCTCATATAGATTAAAATTAGTGAAATCCATGGATTCATTTAGGGTTTTCATTTCTATATAAGCTATGAACTTAAATATGTTCTCCTTTATAACATCTGAATCCCTTAATGGTATTGAATATAGGTTATTTATTATCCTATTAATATTTGGGATATCTTCCTTAGTAACTAAATCAACAAAGTCCTTACCACTTAATAATGAGTTACAGGTTTCTTTTAACAAGGTTTCACTTGGTAACTTTCCATATTTTCTATGAAACTTCAATAATGATTCCATTATTATTGAGTGTTCTATTAGGGTAAAGTAACCAGGTTTTATTTTTTGAATAATTAGAACTGATTCCTTATTCTGTATTAGGAACCTTAAAACTTCCAATTGGAAGTCAATGGTAAAAGTGAATTTATCACTCTGATTAATTTTCTTTTTAAATTTAGTTGCCATGTCTTTACATATATGAAAGTTGTATCTATGAGTAGTCTTTTCTAGATTCTTTTATATTGCAATTTCATAAAAATCAACACATAGGGTGAAAAAGTTGATATATTTTCATACAAGTGATAAAATTATTATATATATTTGCATTGTTAAATAAATAATCTATTTAGTTATGAGTAAACAAGGTACTAATGGTTCGGAAATTCATAGGATAAAGGAATTTACCCATTATAATCGGGAAGAGTTTGAAAGGATGTACAAAATTTGTAAACCCTTGATTAAGAAGTTATCCAAAAACGTTGATTCTAGAAGATTTAATGTTAGTCAAGATATAATTCAAAGCTACTTTTGGGATAAATTCTTATATGTATATAATAAATATCAGGATAAATATACAGAAGATAGGTTAAAAGCCACATTAATAACTTCTCTCCAAATTTTCAAGAACAAATTACTCAGAAATGCTTATACTAAACAAGCAGAATTTAATCAGGAATTAACTTCATTTGAGGAATTATTTGATAATAGCAAAGAAGATAAAGATGATAATCAGGAGGATATTATGGAAAATGAACCAGAGGAAAATAATTTCTCCAATATGCTCCATGAATATATGAGGGAGAAATTAACCCCAGATGAATATTTGGTATTTGTTACGGAATTAGACCCTCCAATGTTTCTCAAAGAAAAAATGAAAGAAGCTCATGGTAAATTATCAACCTTGAATTTAATTGAATACTTTGAATTACCAAAAACACAAAGAGCAGCTGATTATATAAGCAATATGAGAACCCATATTAAGAATACAATTAAAGAAGCAAAGGAACATTTTTCTAAACGCTAAAAGAGGGCAACTTGGTCACCCAAATTACCCTCACCATCAACTCAACTATGGTAACAAAAGAATGAGTTATAATTGTTCATCTATTTCAATCAGTGAATTTACTAAAGAATCCACTAATCTGGAATTAATGGTTTTATCTTTTAGAAGTATTACTTCTTCTTTATTATCCTGGAATAACCATTCTATTAGAACAGCATAATAGTTTCCCATTAATACTGTGAAATTACTTTCCTTATCTGGGTCACCATCTGTATAATCTGCCCTTGCATTTATACCTGGAAAATCCTTTTTTAGGTTATTAAAGATAATGGTTGCAAATTTATCGGAAATGGTTTGCCCCTTTGATGTATAAATTTCAAACCCTTTTGCATTTAACCATTGAGTACCATCCCCAGCAGCATTATTATGCAAACTCACTAGAAATTTATATTCACCAGGACTTGATTTTATATTATTTGCAATTTCTTTTCTCTTTGATAAGCCTATTTCTATTTCAGAATCATTTGTATATTTAACTCTAAAATCATTTAGAATAAGCCTATCTTTTAGTTTTTTGCATATTTCTCTACTCCATAGATATTCTAAATGAGTACCATCAGGGGAACGTTTACCTTTTACATCTGACCCATGTGCTGGGTCCAATATAACTATTAATTTTCTCATTGTGGTATTTTCTTAATATATGAAAGCTTTAGACCATTTATAAAAATGGAAGTTGATTGGTCCATATTTGATATGGTAAAATCATCTTTGGGTATATATACCTGTTCTAAAATAAAATCTTCAACCATTTGAATATCATCATCTTCCACTATGAAACTTAAAACCCTTTCATTGCATTTGAAATTGGATAGGTATGTGGTTAATTCAGAAAATTCATTTCTAACTAACCTATCTATTTTTATTTTTATTCTATCTCTATCATCTATATGGTTTTCTAATCTTATCCTAAGGATATAATATTTAATTGCCTGACTCAAGCTATTAAAATTTCTTCTTACTATTACTTGGGCTTGTGAAGGTCCAATATCCCCTTCTACAGAGGTTTCAAAGTATTCAGTGGTTTTAATAGCTGCTCCATATATGGTATTCAATTTGCCAGATAATACAAATATTTGCCATATAAACAATATTACAATTATGATTATAAAAATCATAAATACACCAAAAGCTACTCTTAATGCACCAAAGTCATTTGCAGCTTGGGCAATTCTAATAGAGGAATCAGTAACTTTATTAACTGATTCAGTTAAATTGTTAAGGTTTTCAGTTTGAAGTAGGATTGATAACATGATTGGGTCAATTTTGTTGGGATTCTATTTCTATTGGTATAATTGTTGGTATTTCTGAAATTAATTCTATGGTATCTAAAGTAAATGGTTTTACATTTATGGGTATATACTTATTGAGTAAATTGACAAAAGCATTTTTTACACTATCAATATTATCTTGAATAGCATCATACATACCTTTTGGAACATAGATATGAGCTTTTATAGTAGTACATGATGTACAATCCCCATATGGATATAATCCTTTCCAATCACCATAATACCCATTATCTCCACTATAAGTACTTATTACGTCCTCGAATACAGCGCCTATAAGTCTATAGTTAACACCAGAGTCATTGGGTTTATTACTATATCCGTCCTCGAATAGAATTTCTTCTAATTCGAATCTTACTCCATAAAATCTACCAAGTACTGTATAAAAATCTTGGGTACATCTTATTTTATATAAAGATATTGCATATTTTAAAATGCTTCTAGTATCTGCTTTTGGAAATCCCTGAGGAGTATTTAACCAACTAGCTACATTTTCTTTAGTAAAAGGTACACCTTTTACTAATACCCCATAAGCATAGGGTATATAATCAAAATATTCCCAAAAATAATTCAGAAATATATCAGGGGTAACATCCACATCTAGTATATCCATGAAATTATCTATATCTGGTGTAATATCAGTATCAAGATAATTTGAACATACCTCTATGAATCTTTCCAAAATACCTTTCCCATCTTTGTCTTTATAAGTATCGTAATCCTTATAATAAGCTGGGAATAGATTAGGAAATACCCATTGCTTAAAACTTTTAAACGACTTCATTTATTGATAGGGTTATATTTTGATTTTCTATAATTGGAATCTGATATGATAATGGATATAAATCCTGATTCATAGGTAGTATATTTAAGGTATATCTACTACCCTGCTCATAATCTAATTCCTCTGATGGTTTATTAATGGTGATTTGGAATATTACTTTTGTTTGGGTTTCTAAATCTAATACATTTATCATCTCCCCATAAGAACCATTACCTAATATTCTATTATCTGAACCTTCCCCATAGAATTTTTGTATTAAAACATCATAATGTTTATTAGCAAAAAATGCATTTACTATAACTATATATTCTTCACCAGTGGTAACTGGATTTATGTTTTGAACAAAATATGAAATATTTAATGGTAAACTCGTATTTTTTTGGGGAATTGGATATGGTAGTTGATATAATTTATTTATGGTAAGGTAATCAACCATATTTTGATTATCAATTAAAGCATATATATCTGATAATCTTACTGGTTTGTTTATATCTGAATTATTGTAATCATAAGCTGTAGTTAAAGCTTTCTTTACTTGATTTGAAATATCATTAGATTTAAAGGATTTTTTCCCAGTTATGGTTATATCCAAAAATACTTGTGATTTATGGGTAGATAATACTTCTATGCTAGTAGTAATTACTTTACTTTTGGATATTGTTTTTTCAACAGAATCTAATAATGCACTAGAAGCTTCCCCTCCACCATCTGGGGTTATATAAATTTCTACATATCTTCCGCAAACATAATTTGCATAAGCTTTATCTACCCCACCAACCATTTTGGCAATAGCTTCAAAATCTTCTTTAGTAATTGCTACTCCAAGGGTTTTTATTGATAAAGGGATATGATTCTTTAACATATTAAAAGTTTCATAGTCAGAACCACCAGTAGCTGGGATTACATTATTAATTGTAATCTTATTATCTATAACTTGAATATCTTGTGGTACAGTAGTGAAATTATTTGTAGCTATATTACCAGCTGAACCATAAGTTAATGAATATGAAGCTTGGACAGTTGCATTATATTCTGGCTTCATACCAAATTGACCATCCCCAAATTTTATGTATGGTCTAAGTTGTTCATCTACCTCTACCTTAAATACCTTATCTCTTGAAGAAGAATAGGCAAAGGTATTTACCAAAATCCATGGTTCATCATTAATATATAAGTTCATTGAACCCTCAGTATATTTTTGGTCTGAGGGTATATCAGTTATATATATTATGGAATCTGGTGATAATATATTTCCTAATTGGATTCTATCTGGTACCCCAACTGATTTTTGTTGTACTAATGGTACAGTTACATAATAGGAGTCTTTATACCAAATAACAGTTTTTGTGGATATCCAGGTTTTACCATCTGAAGATGTAAATTCAGTATTTAATGGAATTGTTATATCCTGACCAATTGGAGTATCATCATTCTTATATAGAACAACATCTACTGTAGCTGGAATTGCGGATTTAATATGATAATCTACTAGTTTGGCATGTTTATATAAAGAAGAATATCTTCTAGCAGTTGGAAGAAATGCTTCTCTTGCCATATTATCAATATAATAATGAATTACTTCTGCAATAGCTGCAAAAATAGATATTATGATTACAAATATATTCCCTTCACTATAATCAGTTATTTCTGGGATTTGTAATCTTAATTCGGATATTAATTTAGCTTTAATATCATTAAAAGACCTTTGATAAGGATTTAACCAATTGTTACTAGTTGACATTGATGGTATTATTTGATGGATTATATTCAAAATTTAATTCACTTATTTGAGTTTGATTTTGGATTGCAAACCTAATTTGTATATGGATTTTATCATATACTCTTTCTGATTGAACATCTAAGGCTGTTATCCTTGGTTCCCAGGAAACTATGGAATTTTTCACAAAGGTTTTTATCATGAAGGATAAGGCTTGAGTATTTGGTTCTTCAATACACTCCCACACTCTAGACCCAAAATATTCTTGCCTTATCCTTTGACCTAATTGATATGTGAAAAGAGAAGTAAGGTTCTGTTTTATAAGATTAATATCTCCTTTTAGGTTTCTCCAAGAGATTTTATTTACAATTGTACCATCTGGTTGTACAACTTGTTCTGGGTTCCCATTTTCATCTAACACTGTGGTTAATTTTATTGGGAAATATGGACCAGTTCCTATATAGTTGAGTTGTTCTAGATTCATAATATTAAATTATTAAGATATTGTATTACCAAATGTACCAGTTACTGGACCCATTGAAGTTACTAGACCAGTAGTATATGTAATGGTAGCACTTTTAATAGCATTAATAATGGCATCTGCCAATTTATCTGATACTTTATCTAATGCTCCATCCCTATCATCATCTGCTTGATTCATTACTTCTGTAAAAGCAGATTTTATTTCTGATTTAATTGTTTGTTTTACTAACATAATTTCTATTCCTCTAAATAATTATCAAGTGAATTCTTAATATCAGTAAAAGTTTGTGCATTTATTGGGGTACCAGAAGGACCTACTCCAGTAGTTACTGTTAATTGAAGTATAGCATCTAATATTTGGGTTAATGTTTTCTTTAAACTAAAATCATCACCAAAATTAAATGTAAAACCTTTTTGTGTCATTTTAAGACTTGGTCCTTCTAGTATTGATATATTTACTTTGGAGTTAGTCTGTATATAAAGCTCCCCATCAACATCTTTTATATATATCTTGTTACCCTCTGGGGTAACCAACCCTATTGAGTTATTATCTTTTAAATCATCTGGGGTTTCTCCGGTTGCCCAACCATGATAAGACCATAAAGGTCTCAATGGGTCACCCCCCTCAAATTCTATATATACAACTTCTCCAACTAATGGGGTAGTTAACTTTAATCCATGAAAACAACCCCCAATAGTGGTGGATTTAGGTAAGGCCCATATCTTAATACCGTTTTGTACTGATGGTATGTATACATGAACTCTATTCATATTCAACTCATCATTGTTATTAATAACAATAGCTCTATAAGTTGAATAATATCTACCTAAATACTCTAAGCCATTTTCTTGAATTATTAATCCTAAATTACTATTATCCATTACATCTCCTCTTCATTTAATTTATTAACATCTATTTTAGTAGATAAAAAATCCAGGTTATCAACATACCCATTGGGATGTTCAACATTATATATCTTATATTCATTACTATTTTCACCTGGTGTAGCTACAATACTACCTAATGGGTTAGCTTCTCTAACATTTTCTAGTAAAATTTCCAATTTTGACCTAGCAGTGCCTGGGTTTTTACCAGCTTTTTCTGCTTCTCTAACATTTTGTCTTAATTTTTCAACTAAATTATTAGTTGCAGTAGAAGCTTTAATTACTGTTTTACTTATGGTTTTATCTTTACGAACAAATTCTATATCACAAATATAACCAGATTGTGGATTTATATTATGACTAACTTTTTTGGTATACCAAACCCCAGAAAATCTTTTTGAAACATTCAATATATTTATATTCATTGATGATTCAATAATTGGGTCTCCAACTACTCTAGCAGTTGCTTCAACCCTATTTATCACTGAATTTATAACATCATTACCCATACTGAATTTGGAGTTTAATTTTACCTCTGAGGTTAAAGCTTTAATCCCATCAATAGTAAATTCTTGTTCTACTAACCTAACAGTATTATATGTGTAATATTTTATTTCTCCATCAGTAGCATTATTAACAGATATTACAGCCATATCTCCTCTGGTATTTAAATAATCCAAAAAAGACATACCAAAGGTCTTATTATTTACAATCTCTAAAGCTTGTGGGTTTGGATTACGTGGGTCTATATATAATCTAAGCAAAAATTTTCTTTTAAATTTAAAAGGTGGGAATTTATCAAGATTATGTAATATATCACCAAGTTCTTGGTCTGTAAGATTTTTAGCACCTTGGTAAAATTTATCCCTACTATTATAAACCCTTTGGGTTTCTTTAATATAGTTTTCTAACTCTTCAGAAGTTATACCTGGATTACTGTTATAATATTGAATAGCATCCTCTGTTGAATCAAATGATTTATAATCATTAAGATTATTATTACTTAACAAAGGATTTATAGCTTCCCCATAATACTGATTAGCATAGTATAAATTGGATTGAGATATATTATTGTTCCAATATTGTTGAGTATGTTCTATACTACTTGTACCACCATATTTAGATTCTGCTTTACCCAATTTTCTTCTACCAGAAAAAACCTCAAACATAGAAGAACTGGTACCATAATATAAAAGATTTAATAATTTCTTAAACCATGATTCTTCTTCACCTTGATATAAAATTACTTTCCCCTCTTCCCCCTTAGTTTCATCAGTTATTTCATGGGCTTGTACAGTTACATTATCCATATTTTTGTCTGGGGTTATATCTGAACTTTGAGCTACTGAAGTTGAAGTTCTATTTGTCTTAGATTCTACTTCAAAACTTAATAATTCACCATTTCCACCAAAATATGTATATGTTTTAGTTATAGGTCTATCATATTGCCTATTGTGAATAGTTAACTTACCATCTCTACCATCCATATACATTGGGTCTTCAGAGGGTAATGATTTAGTAAATTGTTTAAATTGACCGTACTTATTTTTTGGGGTACCAATAAAAGCTGAAATATTTGCTACCTTTCTTTCTATTACAATTTGTTTATATAAATCTGGTTCTTTCTCTAGATATGTTTTTAATTTTTCCCAGTTTTTCTTTAACTCATTGGAATCTGGGTTAGCTGGCATATCAAATAAGGTATATCCAGTAGCATTTTCAACTTTCATTGAAGCATGTTGTGGTAATATCTCTGCTATTGGAAGTCCAAATTGGTCCCAAAAACCATTATTTTGTATTACAAAGTAATCATTGACCTTATCACCAGTAAACAATTTATTTAATGGAGTTTCACCCCTGTATTCTTGACCAATATAATGATGTTGGATAGGTATTTCACGGTAATCTATTATGGCAAGGCCAGTTGGATTATTGTTACAAATATCCATATAATAATCATACCAACCATTTAATGATTGATTATTATAATACTCTGCCTGTTGATTTTTTAATAGAATGGTAGCATCAGAAAATTCCACTGTAGCTCTTACACCACGTTCACTAAAATTTACTGTTGTATTAGTAATAATTACCTTTCTGAGTGGTCCACAAAAATGGGTATTTTTTGAAAATATATAACCCCATTGTAGATATATTGTCATCTCATAACCCAAAGCTGGTATATCCATTACATCTGGATTATCACAATCAATAATAAAACTACCTTCATCGGGACCCTCTTCTAAATAATCATATTGAAAATTGGTAATAAAGGTACCTAATGGTAAACCACTTTTAGGTTCTATTATAACTTCTTTAAGATTATTAAAGATAGCTACATATGGAGTACCAGTACCATGCTCCAATACTTGACTACTATCTTCCATTATATTCCTGGTATTATAAGTTCCATACCCTCTTCCAATTCAGTAAAGGGGTTAAATATATTATTTATATCACATATATAAACCCAATATCCAGAATCACCATAATATTGAAAAGCTATATTTTGTATAGTTTCTCCTTCTTTTACAGTATGGATTTTACTAAATTGGGAATAATTTAATCTTGGTCTTTCCAATGATATATCACCATTGGGGTATTTTAATAAGTACCCCTCCCCATAGGGGTTAAAAGATTTTCCCATAAATTAAAATGGTTTTAATTCGGTTGGTATAGTAGTTTTTGGAATACTATCAAAAGTAGTTATATTATTGGAGATGGTTGTTTGAACTCCCATTACTTCTGATGGTCTTAATTTTTGTAATTTCTCTGGTGAACAAATATCATTATGGGTAAGGTTCTTACCAGTTACTTTTTTAAATACCAAAGATTGAGTTGCTATACTTGGCAATAAACCAAGATTTATTGTTCTAGTTACACTTCTTGAAAATTCATCAGTATCAATTGAACTACCACTATACCTATCCTGAAAATTATTTAATTTGTAGCTTGCAGAATAAAGAATAAATAAATCATTATCAAATATACCAGAAGTACCCCATGAAATTCTAAGAACAGGTGGGGCCTGGTTATACCCATTTGCTTTTGACCATGATTCTAATAATCTACATTTGGTTAAAACATCCTCTCTATTCATAGGGTCATTAGAATACCAGGATATATCAAATGATATGGTATCTTCTCCACCAGTATACATCATGAATGGGTTATTCCTACCCATTGACATTATTGATACCCAATTTGTTTGGGGGTTTATATTTACTTCATTGGGTCTATTTTGAATAACAATAGATATTGGGGGGCTTACATTATCATTTATAATAATAATATTGTTTTTAGGTATTAAGGTTTCTCTTTGAAGTTTTCTTATACCCTGATTTAGTAATAAAGTGGAGATACCCGGATTGGATTTACTATTTTCTAATTTAAATGAAGTATTTACTAATGAATTTTTATTTGGGGTGGTTGCTCTTCTAAAAATAGTTTCTCCATTTTTACTAGTTGATGAAGTTGGCCTAGCTGTTTGTAAACCTATACCAAAGGTATTTTTTATATCCCTTATTACCCCACCAAATTCATATTCTAGAAAATTTATCTTTGGGAGCTTAGGGTTTGCCCTATTAATAAGTAATGTAGCTCTAAGAGCTTTGTTATCTATTGGGCCTAAACCATTATTTGTAATACCAGCAATAGTATTATCTATTTTGGCAGATAATTTATTTCTTGCTGAATCAACTATATTATGTACTAGACTAGCCATATCAATTAATTTTTAGCACCAAGTGTTTGGATATCTGATTGATTGGATTTGGTTATCTCTTTTTTAAGGATATTACCACTTTGGTCAACAGTAATATTTATAACTGGTACAGCATTATTATTTTTTAAGTAATTTTGTAAAGCCCCCAAGGTTGTATTTAAAGCTTTTACTTCTTGGGGTAAATCAAGATTTTTACCAGCTTTTTTTCTTTCTTCCTCTGTTAGGAATTTACCAGCTAATGTATTTACTGAAAAAGTGTTCTTCTCTATTTGTTTGGTGTTTTTGTCTAGAGCATTAGCAGCCATTTTTATTAATGGCATTATTAAAGTAAGACCAAGACTAACTAAACTTAATCCACTAAATAATTTTGAACCTATGCCTAAAATTTTTGTCCACCATGTAGATTTAGTATTTGGATTATTACCAAAAAATCCAGCAACAACTTGTTTACCAGTACCATGGGTTTCTGTATACCTAATAGCATCCCTTTCTTTCATAAAAGTTCCTTTACCTAATCCAGTAACTGATTGGTCATGAGACCTCCATCTCTTAGTTCTTTGGTCATATACTACACCACCAACTGGAGTCCCAAGATGTTTAGCCATAGAAGCATAATATGGTAACCCATAAGTAGTTTGAGCATTTAATAACCCTTGTAATCTCATATAATTCTGTAAATCAAGGGTAGCTCCTTGCCAACCACCCCTGATTAACCTGAACATATTAGTGAATCCAATCTGGGTATCACTCCTTAATAACCTCCATTTGGTAATTAGTTGAAGTACCTTGGTTCCAACTAATCCAATAAATGTGGATAATACAAATACTTGGGAAGCAAAAGCCCCAACTGGGGTGGTTACAAATTCCCTTACTGCTTCTATAATTTGGGATATGGTATTTAATATTGGCATTAACGCTGGACCAATTTGTTCTGTAAATGCCACCTTTAAATTCTCCCATGCAGATGATACCTTATCTATAGAACCAGCTAGAGTATTCATTCTCTTATCAACAATAGATTTTGCAAATCCTGCTGAATTATTCTGGATTTGGTCTAATAGATTCCTATATCCTTCTAGGTCATTCATAATAGCATTTGCTGCTCTTTGACCACGAATACCAAATATAGCACCAATAGCTTTACCTCTATCAATTGATGGTAAATTTTCAACCCCTTTGCTTATTTTTTCCATGATGTCACCAAAGTCTATAAGGTCTCCTTGGGCATCCACAAAATCCTGTTGAGATAATCCCATTCTTTGTAAGAATGAATAAGCATCAGTTTTTGGGTTAAAGGCTTTTATAAGGTATCTTGCCATATTACCTAATGAAGTACCAGCCATTGAACCTTGTATACCAGCATTACCAAGAGTACCAATCATTGCAGCTACCTCTGGAAGTTCTTTCTTCAAAATAACCATATCAGCTGCAGAATATTTAATGGATTCTGCTAAATCTGTCATGGATATATTTGCAGAAAGTGTTGCTTTGGTTAACTGGTCTCCAACTAATTCTGAAGCACCATCACCTACAATTTTAAAGGTCTTCATAACATTGGTAATTAAGTCTGCAGCTCCACCTTTACCACCAAGTTCCATACCAGTAGCATTGGCTACATAAGCTGCACCCTTAATCATATCATTAACCTGTTCAACTGTATTACCAGCCATTGCTAGATATTTCATACCAGAAGCAATATTTTGGGAACCAAACATGGTTTCAAGACCCAAGGATTGAGCAGTTTCCGATAGCATTTGTAATTGCTCCCTGGTAGAACCAGTAATAGCTGATACAGTGGTCATGGTATCAATAAATTCAGCACCTTGTAATACTGTATTAGTTATTCCAGTAGCAACATTTAAAAAACCATTATATACATTACCAAGAATACTATCTGCAGTTTGAAGATTTGCTGTTACTGCTTCCTTAGCTTCATTATGAAGTCTTCTAATTGCAGCAGAAGCATCTTTAGCTTGATTGGAGAATCTATCTTGAAGTACTAGAGCAATACCTATTTCCAAGGAATTACCTCTTAGACTTCCACTGGTGACATAAGCCATGATATTGGGGGTTATTTTTTATTTAGAGAACCAAAATAATCAGACGCCAATTTTAATAATTTTAATCGACGTCTGATTGGTAAATATAACAATTCAGTAAAACTGATTCTTATTTTTGCTTGATGTAGGTAAAAGAAATCTCTCTCTAAATCTCCCCCGGATAGAAAAAATCCTTGATAGCCATGATATTAATATCAGCTGACATACCATTATGGGGATTCATTAGAGTACAAATCCCTGAGAATTCTGGGTCTATAGCTTTTACATTAGTTCTTATCTCTCTCATATCCTTCATTGAGAATAAATGGAAAGAAGATACTTTTTCCCATTTTCCATCTACTAATAGGCACAAATTCCTTGCTACTAGAGCTTTATTTTGGGTTCTTTGTTCTAATGGTAAATTAACTAAATAAGATTCACTAGCTCCAGTTAATAAATCAAATTTAACCTCTTTACCAGATGATAATGAAAAAGCTATATCTTTAGTTTTATCTTTTAAAGGATATGGTTTTATAGCATTTGGTTTACTAGCCAAAGTATCATCATCAATTTCCTTTGAATAATCAAATAGGTATTCATCCAATGGTTGGCAATAAGTACTTTTTCCACCCCCATCAGGACCCCAATCATATTCAAACTCTAGGTCTTCCCCATTAGATAAAATCCTGGATTTTATTAGGATTGCATATCTATCTAATGATGGCATCATATGAGCTTGTTCTACTGTTAATTTTCTATTTGCTGTAGAGTTGGTATCAATTACTATACCAGCTATAAATCTTGAAATATTTATTAATGTTGAAGCTTCTGATGGGTTTGATAAAATATCATCATCTGCTCCATTTTGCTCCCTAATGGTATATTCATACCCAGAAGGTGCTGTAAATGTTACTGTGTAACCTGTTAATTCTTCTTTTTCCATGTTGTGTTGAGTTTAAATGGTTATAAAAAAACAAAGGGAGAACCCAATAATATATGAGCTCTCCCTTTTCATCAAAGCAATTATAGTTTATCACAAGTACCTACTGAGAACTCTATTTCTTCAATTGAATTATCAGAACTCATACGGTCTAATTCTTGCCCATTTACTCTAGTGGGCCAAACTTCAGTTAATACCCATTTATTTAGGACTGATACTCCATCTTCTGCTAATTCTTTTACGATTACGGTTTGCCAATATTGACTTGGGGTTAAACCACCACCATTAATCATATCCTGAACTGAGAATAACCAATCCCAGAACCAGGTATCAGAACCAGAAGTAGTTTCAAGTTTTTGAGCAGTCATGGTACCAACAGAAATTCTACCACCAGTTTTAACTGAACGGTTTACATCCCCATGTTCTACTTCTTCTATTGTAATCTCAGGTAAAGTTACAGTCTGAAAAAGATAAGCATTTATTGGATGTGAAGGAAATTCTATGGACCATAAAAATTTCTTTCTTGGATTTTTTACTTGAGCTGGCATAATCTTATATCTTTAATAAATTTACTCTGCTGATATGTTTACATCTTTTGATACAGAATCAATTACAATATCCATGGTTACTTCTTGCAAGGGAACAATCTCTTTATATTTCAATATAATATGATATTTTCCCTGTCTTACATCAGCTTCATTATTTACTACCAAATCATCATATGATTGAGCATCTTGGTCACCCATCCAGGTATATTCGGTAATAGCAGTACCAATTAAGTCATCAAGAATTTTCTTGGCTTCATAATAGATACTTTGCCAAGTAGACCAAGTATTGGGTTCTTCCAAATAACTTTCAAGAATAGGTCTTAGATTCTTTTTTAGATAAAGATTCAATCTTACAATTGAAAGGAATTTTTCTGAATCTGATTTGGGATTAGAAGTAAACCCATGCCAAAGCATAGTTCTTTTTCCTTGGGTTCTAGTATCTTTTATTACAAAAAGATTGCAATACCATTCTGCTAATTTTTGGAGTTCTTCTATTTTACTAGGTCCACCCAAATTTTCAGTTACGGGACCCAATGCAGAAGCAATTACCCCCCTATTCATACCAGAGAATGAATACCAAGGACCATATTGAGAAGCAGAAGCATCACCCAAACCAATTGCTGAACCAAGAAGGTCACAGTTTTGTAAAGCCCCATTTGCATCATAATATTTAATACCACCAGCAAAATATGCAATATTTTTAGCATACCCAATCTGTGGTACTAAAGTTTCTAATTGATTTATGATACCATCAGGAGTTTGTACTTTTCCTTCTGAATCATATTTGGGAACCTCTACATATAATACAGTTTCAAAATTTGCAACTACATCTTTTGCAATTTCTACATAGGCAGATTTCCAACCATTAGGGTCTGGGTCTACTCCAGGTCCGGAGGATTTAGCTTTTACCATATCATTTTGATGAATATGGGAAGCTATTAATTGGTAGCCATCTGAATAACCCTTTAAAGCTTCATAAGCTTCAACCCAAGTAGCAGCACTTGATTTACCACCATTATCACCTTCATTTATAATTACAAGAGGAGATGAAGCAGTACTTATTGCTGTATTATCAAATAATACTGAACCTTGCCAATTAGAATAACTAGCAAGAGTAGAAACTACTCCATTAATACCTTGAGCTTTAAGTTTATTATTAAACTCATCATCAAATGATGCTGTTGATTCATCTGAAGCTAAAACCAATTCTATATTGGGTGTATTGTTAATAAAATCCTGTAAAACCTGAGATTCTACAAATATACTTGAAGAACCAGTTTTTGAACCAGAGAAGAATTGATTAGTGGATATAATATCTTCTGCAGCTATTTGCATTTGATAATCATGTTCACCATCTGGGTCATTATCAATGGTTGTATAAGCTTTAAACTGCTGGAAATAAATTTTTGTAGTAGGTCCTTCTTGGGCATAAAATCTACCATAAAAATTTCTATTTAACCCATAACCAGTATCATCAAGAATTGGGCTACCCGCTTCTTTAGTATTGATATTCAATATCATTGATATAGTATCATCACTATTTGGGTCTTCCAATTTGATTGTTATTTTGGTTTGTGAACCTGTTGAACCTTCACCCGTTGTAGAACTGAAGGTATAGGTTTTAGCTTGTCCTTTTGCTACAGTAGTTTCTGCACCAGCTACTCTTGATACCCTAATCTTTGAACCTATTTCAAAGGCTTTCATAATATTAGAAATAGAACCATCAGGAACTATTTCTTCCCCATACACCCTTTGGAATTGGGTATGGGTTGAAAAAACCTCATCTGGTTGATTAAAAGGACCCTTAGTAGTACGAGCCATTACATGGGATACCCCTAATAACGGTACAGATTGCTGTACATTGTTGTTTTGAAAGTTGAATTCAACTCTAGGTGTATTAGGCATACTTTTTATATTTTGGGATTAATAATTTGTTTATTTTGAAACTTCTATTAGGTTATATCCATAATTTTCTAATAGAAGTGTTATATCTGTAATAGGTACAAGGTCTGCTTTTTCTGTAATTTCATTTATTACACAATCTTGAATAACAAATTGGTAAACTTTCTCTAATAACCCAAAATCTAAATTAGGAATATCAAAGAAGTTTACCAATTCCAGAAATATATTACCAGAAAATAAAAATTCATCTACATTATAAGGTTTTAAATAACCCCTTTGTGGGATACTATAAAACATTACCTGATGTAATAATCTTAGGTCTTCTTGATTATTAGCTATTAGATGTATATCTATAAATTGGTCTATGGTTTCGTATGGTTCTTCCGTTGCTGTAAATCCTATTCCTTCCTCTTTTTGTATAAGTAACTTAGGTAAACCAATTCCACCAGGGTAGAAACCCCTTGCATTAACTACTATCCTTGGAGTAAGTTTCTTATCCTTGGATTGATTATTCCCAGTACCAAATACCCAAATATATTTATTTAATTTATCCATGTCTTCTTTAAACCTCTTTTGGTTTTCAATACTTATGGGTAAATAATTATTTGGGTCTAGTGAATATCCAAGTTTTATAGAAGCATTGAGTAAGGCTTGATATATTGACCTTTCTATGATTTCCTGTGAGTTTATCATATTATTACCTCCATCTAACTTGGTTGGCTCTTATACCAAAACCATATAATTGTTTTCTTATATTTTTTATAATCATTGACCTTAACCTTTCTTTTCCACCAACTGCTTTTATTGATGGATTCCATAAAGGTCTTGGGGGTATGGTATTTGATGATTTACCACCACCTCTGCCCCCGGTTCCATATTCAAGAATTTTTGCTAATTCACCAAGAGTTATACCACCAGATGATGACCTTCCTTTTGATTTTGGTAATCCAACAAGTGTTTTATCTTTATATTTAAATAATCCTATTGCCCTATAATAGGTACCAGTAAGGTAATAAATTGGGTGTTCCCCATATCTTCTAATAGTAGCAGGACTATGAGGTTCCCAATTTATACCTGTACCCTTTGGAGGAGTTCCAGTAGCTATAGAAAACAATACAATCTTCAATAAATCTCTTGAAAACTTATTTACTGCTATATCATACCCTTTTTGAATACTGGGACCAAGATTATCAACCAATTCTATGGCTTTATTCCAATCACCATACAATTTTATTTCAATTGGTAACCTTCCAATTGATGGTATTGATAAATGGGGAATTCTTTTAGCCATAGAAGAGTTTTATTTTTAATGTTTATAAAGAAACCTAGCAACTAAATAACCAGCTACTAGAGAACATGTAGACCATAATATAAGCAATAACGATTCCCATATTGGGAGATATTTCCAAAGGAATGCAATTACTATAAACATGGCTATTAAATAGACAATTAACCAAAAATATGGTGATTTAATCCACTTTTTCATAAGTTATAATATATTTTGGTTATAAAATCTCCATTACTTCTTTATTAGGATTAGATAATAATACAGTACCAATAATGATTAATTCAAAACCACTCATACCACTACCATTTTCACTTTTTACTAGACTTACTTGATATCTTACCAAACAATTATTTAAACTTGAAACCATCATTTCTATTTCGGTAAGATTACCATATATACCACTTATTTTATTGGGAGTACTCCATTCAACTATACCACCCACTCCATTACTTCTTGGAATATATATTACTGAATCCTGGAGCGAACCCAGGTTCGCTCCCCAATTAGTGATATTAAGTATTATGGTTTTAATTGATGAATTATTTATAAAACTTACATTATTACCAGTTAATGTAACACTAGCAATAGTACTGGTGATATTATTATAACTTGATAAAGCTTTATAATTATTAGATAATGAAACTATTGATGAATGATTATTTGATGCTTTATTTAAAGCAGATTCTGCATCACTCATAGCTTCAACTGCTTTATTATTAGCATTATTAGCTAATTCATAAGCTGCAAGAGCATCATTTTTATTCTGTGTAATTCTTTTATCTAATTCAGTATACCAATTAGTTTCACTACCAAGATTAGCAATATCCATTAGAGTTACACAATTGGCTGCTGATACCTGGATTCTTTCAGTACCAACTGGGGTTACTTGGTTAAATGTTGATATGTCTTTAAATTCTGGCATAATATTTTTTTTTATGGTTAATATTTATAGGAAGCTTTATTATCATCATATATACTCACATTACTATCAAATGTGGCTACTACACTATTATCTGTTTGTTGTAATACTTGTAAATAAGCTATTGGTTGATTGTTATCTACTTTTTCTGATATTCCTTTGAATCCAATAACTTTTACTCTTTGAATACCTTGGGTATTTTTATCTGAAGTAACCAAGACTTGGTCATTTTCCTGTATTTTAGAAAAATCAAGATAAAAATATTGATTAGTACCATCTCCCCATGGTATTGATATTTTTAATTCCATAATATTAGGATTGTTTTACATATTGGGAAGAAGTATTTGAATATAAGGATTTTTTGTTATCAAATGTGGCTACTACTCTTGTATTATCTATTGTTTGAGTAACTAGAAGAGAAAATTTTACTTGACTAGTTGGTTCCACATTTGGTGTATTAGTTTGTATAGTTACAACTAAATCTCTGGGATTTGAACCAGTATTATAATCAGATGTTATGCTTATAACTTGAGATTTTTCATTATTATCGTAACTAACATAAAGTTTATCACCTGAACCATCATTCCATGGTATTTCAGCAATTATGTTTGCTTTATTTTCTGGCATAACTTATTAAATTGATAAAATCCAGGTGGGTTTTGAATTCCACCTGGATTGTTGATTAATCTTTTTAAGAAACTGTGAATGTAGTATTGGTAGTAACTTGTACTTGTACTTCTGAACCATCTTGAGGTACATTGATAGAAGTAGGAGATACTTCCAAAGTCGGATCACCAGCAGTTTGATTAAGAATAAGAGTAGCTGATACACTGGAACCACCAGCTCCTTCTACTGTAATCTGTTGGGTTCTTGCATCTACTGTCTCATTTTCAACAGCATTTAAAGTTAAAGTGAAGGTATACTGAGCAGTTGCTCCAGGGTCACCATCAATAGCAACACCATTTACAGTATTAGAACCATTTGCCTGATATTCAATTGAAGAAATATCTTCTGTGATTATATCACCTGCACCCTTTTTAAAGGTAAGTTTTTGAGAGTTTGATTTACCAGTAATAGTAACTACTTCACCAGCTTTATCAACTGCAGGTGAACTATTATCAAAACTTACAAACTCCTCTTTGGGTAATAGATTTGCAGTAAATTTCTTGGGTTCTGAAACTCCAGGAGCTGTTACTGTAAATTCTGCTGATTGTTTAACACGGTTACCACTATTGGGTGTTTGTGCTTTTACTTTTAAAATAGTATCCCCACTACCTGTACTAGGATTTACTACTATACCTTTTTTGATTACTTCTGCCATTTTTTTTTTATTTATTCCACAGAAAAAGTTGTATTTGTGTACACTTGATTAGTATCTTGAAAATTGTTTTGTTCAGATAAAAATACACTTAGTTTCTCAAGAGAAAGTCTTGGTTCTGAATCATCATTGGTCCAAACCACTAAACCATTAAAAACAGCTTTTCTTATTTCCCTTCCATTAAAAACAATTCTTTGGATTTTTCTGTTATTAAATGAGCTTATTGGTGTTGCCATAATCTAATTCCCTACCTGAACTACAAATTTATTGGTAGTGATAATATTACCACTATCTAAATACACTAAATCAAATTGGATTTCATAGAGACCATCATTATCAAACAAAAGGTTTATTGGGATACTCAATATAGAATTTGGTTCTATGGTAAACCCAGTTGAACCACTACTGATATAAGAAGTATTTGTTCCAACTTTATTAAAATCTGAATCCTGTATAATTAAGTTCCCAGATTCTTTGGAATTATTTCTTAATAATATCCTAACCCTTTTATAGGTATTATCTGTGGGGTTTTCTAGAATTAAATTTAATATTCCAGAGTTATTCTTAATAAATTTATTCTTTATCTCTGCATTACTAAATCTTGGGATTTTTTTTTCTGCTGAAGAACGTAATACCACAGATGATACTGGTTCATATTCAAAATATAGAACATTATCTTCTTTTATAGGTGCACTATCAGTTACTACTATGGATTTTACCATATCAGAAGTAACTGAATTCTTTGGTATGGAACTTGATGATGATTGGTTCCCTCCTACTCCTATAATTAATTGTCCTGACATTTTTTTTTACTTAATACCCATACTGTAAAGAATTTTCAGGGGCATCTTGGATTTCCGAAATTATTTCTGGGTTCCAACCAGGATATATCTTTGTGGTAATGAATTCCCCACTTCCTGCTGGTTTAACTGATAAGCTTATTGCTTCATCAGTTATATTTTTAATAAGGAAAACCTCCTTAGGTGAACCAAGCTTAAAGTTACCACTTGGTATATTACCTATTACACTTACCTGTAAACTTAGGGTAATGGATTTTCTACCTTGATTTTTCATTATTTGAATCTTTATTGGGGGTACCTTTATTTATGGGTATACCCAGAATTTTAATTAATATTCCTATCCCCATTATTGTTATATTTTTCTTGTAATTCTAAAGCTTCTTGTTCTGGAATTTCATCATAATAATCCAAATAATTATATTCATCTGGAATATATAATTCACCAGCTAAAACAATACCATTTATAAAATCCCTATTTACAAATAGGAATCCTTCTTTTGATACTAAATGTTTCATATCATTTGGTAATTACAACCCAATTTTTATCCGTAGCTATCTTTATATCTTCTTCCATAAGTTCAGATGTCCCCGGATTATCTACTATATTGATAGTTCTACTATTTGAATTTGTAAAATCTGGTAACCTATTAAATAATGATAATAAGCTATCTTTTTCAAATTTGGCTCTTAATAAATTTATAGTAGGATTACTATAATCAAATGGTGACTCTTTACTAAACTTTAATGAGTTTATATATGAACCATTGGCAATAAAACATCTTAATTTTATTTTATCATTACCAAAACCCATACTATACTTAAAATGATTAAACCCAGTACATATTATGGCTCTATCAGAAAATTCTCCAATATTCTCATTTGGAAAATTTTCTACTTCTTCTAAATTATATAATAACCCAAAAGAACCTGTTAAATCATTTATATAGGAAAATAATGTCTTATCTTTTGGAAAAATCAACCTTTTTAGTCTAATGCAATTATTAAATATATAACCAAGTGACTTCCAATTTTCAGAACTTTGTTCTGGTAAATATACTTCTTCTACAATATTATTACCTTCAAACAAGTTTGATATAGAAGAAAAAACAAATTTCCTTAAATCATAGGATTTCCTTAATTGTACTGGACTATAACTCCTTGCAAATAAAGCATTAGCATATGAACCCACTAACTCTGGGTTAAATATATTTATTGGGTAATCTGGATAATTACTTGGAAAAGTATTTCCAATAAGTTTTTCAAACTTTATATCTTTACTATCAAATTTTATTTCTTTTATAAATAATGAATTTAATGTATCATTTCTATATATTTGTTTACCATGAACTCTTACATATTCCACATATGGTGGATATTGTAAACTAGAATCAGAACATACCAAATTAGTATATAACCCTTCTCTATTTATTGATACTGCTTTTATAATGGATTTACTATAGTCATTGGTGTTATTGTAATTAGATAAAACAAATGAATTATAAATATTATTATCCTTAGTGATAGTAACATCTACAAACCAGAACCTCTCCCCATTACTATCTAACTTACCACTTCCATCAATAAATTTATGATTTACTCTATCAAATCCAGTTTTACTATTTACAAAATCTTCAATAATACCATCTCCCCAATCTACACGTATATTTTGGTCATAAAACCAAAAAGATACATCATAATCTTCATCTTTTCCCTTATATACAATCATCTGTATATGATTTTTTGGGGTTTCTTCAAGACTATCCCATAGGGGGTCTAATTTATATTGTCTTTGTACTTCTTGATAAATAGCTGGAACTAATACCTCTTCTTCTACAGAAATTGGATTTGAAGGATAAAGTACTTGCTCCTCTATTATTGGTACATCTGGAACTAATACCTCTTCTTCTATAATAACATTCATGATACAATTTCTATATTGGTATATTCAGTTTTATCTCCATAATCCCAAATCCCATCATTAAAATCAGAATCTGGGGTATTGAATGCTCTAGTTACCCTTAATATCCCACATTGAAAGGTATTTGAATTTACAATCACTATAATATGATTATCTTCAATCTTATGGTTTACTCTTGTAGTACCATCATAACTAGCAACTAACTGGTTATCCTTTGCATCTTTATAAGTAAATTTAAACTGGATATCTTTTGGGTCAATCAATACTCTTTTGGTCTCCCCATTTTCTTCCTGTTTTGCATATAAACCTACTTTAATTTTAAAATCTGCCCAGTATGGTTGTGGTTGTATTTGATTTTCCATATCAAATTATTTCATAAACTTTTCTACCATTTGTATTCCTTATTATGGATTGTTTTCCAGAACTTATTATAGTAGTATCTGATACATAAGATTGTAAAATATCTTCATTCTCTTGTGGGTCTTCTCTATCTAATATGATAAAGAATAAAAGAGCTTCATCTGATGCTTGTGCAACTTGGGTATCCCCAGATGGTTTATATACTTTCCCATTTAATACAAACCTATCTTCGGACCAATTAAAATCCCAATACCCATATTTGTTTAATAAATTGTTTTCCCTTAAAAGGTTAGCAGAAATATATAAAACCAAATTACCATTATCTAGTTCACCAGAAATGGAATTTCTCCCAGATGATGCCCAGGTTTTAATAAAATTATATTGGAATAACCCCTCTAATTGATAAGGTACATATTTAACTCCAATATCTTCACCAAAAGCCAATGGTTGGTTTATTTTTCTCAACCATAAAAATGGTTGTTTACCAGCATCTACATCTATGAAGTTATTTATTATGGATTTATATTTATCCCAATCTTTTTGGGACATTCTGCTAATTTTTGGCATATTACCTCAATACTTCTAATGGGTCTGGACCATCTAATAATCTTGGTCTCCTTCTATTTACCACTCTTGGTACTACAACTCTAGTTTGATTTTCACAGATTGGTAGATATATATCTAACCTTCCAGCTAACATACATAGGTTCTGTTTTAATATATCTATGAAACCACCTGGTTGAACTGCTTTGGTTATATTTGATATAAAATCTTTTTCAGATTCTGTATCATTAAAGTATTCTACTTCTGTGGGTCCAGTTACAATCTTTTTTATGGAACCCCCAGATGATGTATTTGATGAAGAACCAGAACTTTGTGAAGAATATTCTTCATTACATTCTGACCCTTGTGAATTATCATTTATAATGGTTTGAGAAGTAGCATTAATTACATTTTGAATATTTAATAACATGTAATCATAGGCAGCCAATTCCATTATTAATTGATTTTCTAGAGCTTCATAATAAAGTTCATTATTAAAATCTTCTACTGGAATTTCATGATTTACTAGTGGCTGAATATATAATTGCCATTTCTCAATAAATTGTTGTTTAATACTTGATGGTACCTTCCCAAATATTGAATAAGGTATATAGGTATTAATCAACACATATATACTGTTTGATAAATGGGTTTTTACTTTATCAGATATCAAAACAGTTTTTGTTACCTTTTCTACTGGTCTATTATTGGAATCAACAATTGACATTGAAACCCTATAAAAACCCATTTTCTGATATTCATGTGTAGGGTTCAATTCAGTTGAGGTTCCCCCATCACCAAAGTCCCAGGAGTAGGTATACTCATCTGGGACTTCATATGATAGGTTTATAAAATTTGATTTTAACCCTACAGTGTTGAATATAAAATCAACTACCATAGTTTAATTTTTTAATCTTCTTGGGATTCTTCTTCCTCTTCTTCTTCCAATAAAGCCTCAACAATGGATAGTTTAGTATCTTCATCTGTTACTTCAATATCGAAAGAAGCTGCCATTGTTTTTAGGGTATCTAAATTAAAAGCCTTTGCAATTTTTTCACTGGTCATACCAGATTCTGCCATTTCTTTAAATTTTTCAATGGCTTTTTTATTATCAACCTTTACATCTTTCTGAATCTCTTTTTCAATATTTTCATTTGTAATTACCAAATGACCACCATTGATAGCAGAACGGATTCTTTTGGAATTATATTGAGCAACTGTTAACTCTTTTATTTCACCTTTTTTAACTGTAATACCAGTTGAGGGATCGTGAAATATATAAGCTTTTGTACCCACTTTTACTTTTGTACTCATAATTGATTTGATTTAAAGAATTAAATTGTAATACCTGGTACCCATTTATTTATGGAATACCAGGTATCTTTTGTTTATATATTTATGAAAGAGGGATTACTGTTCAATGTTTACAGTAATATAGGGGTCAATATTCATCCATTCAGGGAATCCATCTGTACTAAATTCCTTAGTAGAATCAATCAATATTGAAGCATCTCTGTACATCTTGGAGAAACCAGTAGTGATAGTAGCATATACAGCTTCAGTTTGATTAGATACAATCTTTTCAGATTCAATCATCAATTGACGAGCTGTAAGTTTAATCAATGCAGAACGAGGGTCTACTAACAATACATTGTTTTCGGGTACTCCCGGGTGAATATAGAAATCAGAACTGCTGGGAACAGGAGTTTTCAAATTCATTGTGGATTGAGGTTGACCATACATTTTGATTTTGAATTCAGGAAGGTCAAGAATATCAATTGCTACTGATTCATCCCCAATCAAAGTACGGAATGTACGACCAAGACGAGAACCACGAACCCAAGTTCTAAGGAGGTCTTTATAAGTAATACCTTCTGCAGTAGTATTTACTCCAATTACTGGTGCAGATTCAGAACCATCAGCTTGATTACCATTGATTAGTACATCCATAGCCAAAGTATCAAGGGCATAACCCAATTGAATACCAAAGTCACGGATAAAAATCCCCATTACATCAAGAGATACATAATTCTTAACCTCTTCAGTAATTTTGAAACCTTTACCGATTTTGAAAAGTCTTACTGTTTTTTGACCAAAGCTTACATCCCCAAGAGGAATTGTTTCAGCCTCATTAACTCTTGCAGGTGCAGCATCCGAAGGGTTAATCATAGGCATGATTGCTTGTAAACCATTGATAGCTTGGTCAGAAGAAATGATATTAGGGTAGAAGGGTGCTTCCTTAATACCTAAATAAATAGCTTCACGGATAATTTCAGGAACAATCCAACGGATATTTTGGTCAGGCATTGTAAAGATATTCTGCATCGTATCCTTTTTAGGATTAATGCCAATCTTATCATAATAATCCTGAATTGATAGTCCATAACGATTTGTTACTAATTCACTTAGTGAAATATCAACAGGTCTTTGATTTTGGTGACCAGCACGAGTAGCATCCAAAAGTTGTACAATTGACCTCAACTCTTTGGTGAAGTCCTGTGCTTTCATTTTAGTTATATCTTCCATATTGTTTTTAATGTTTTTTTATCGAACCATTACTGCAATTAAATCATCAGCAGCAGCTGCAGTATTCAAGTTAACAAATTTAGGATTAGCTTTTGTTGTTGAAGAAGTTTCACCATCCAACATATAAGTTACATATATGCTATCTTCATCAAGTTTATTGGGAAGTACAGCACCACATGTAGCCATTACTTCACCAGCTACCCCATATACAATAGCAAAGGCTTCTACCATTACCGTTACCTCGGGAATTTTTTCCCCAACAGGATAAGCAGGATATTGGGTATCTGTAACAGCAATACCCAAATAAATACCAGTACCAAAATAAGCTTGTATGGTACCATCAGTATTCAATTGTACTGGTTGACCTTGAAGTATAGTCTCCCCTTTCTTCACTGGGAATGCTTGATGCAATTTATGAGACTCACTTTTATAAATTACTGTTTGTTTAGTTTTACTCCCAACAGCAGTCATTGCTTCGGGATTTACATAAGGCATCATAGTCTTCTTATATTATTTTAATTTGGAATCAGCAAGATTTTTAATTGTAGAGCTTAAATCCTCAGAATTTTTAATTTCTGATTCATCATCTTTTGTTACTGAAGAAGCTCTGCTTACATTTTTAGAACCACATTCTTTACAAACAATGGGGAATTTTTCCTCCAATTGTGAATCATAGGTTTTAGTAAGTGATATTAAAGTTTCAATACTTGTGGTATTGGATTCCAATAAAGAAATGATATTTTCGTCTACTTTATCTTCACCCACAAGTTTTTTATAGGAAGAAATTGCATTATTTCTTACCTCAGTTAAATGATTGGTACCAATAGTTACCATTAATTTATTGGATTCAATGGTTTCTTTTAAGGTACTTATCTCATCATTTAATTTATTAATATTATCCTCTGCATTTGTTTTTGCTTCAGATAAACTAGAATTCTCAGATACAATTGTTCTAATCTGAGAGAGAACCATTTCTTGACTAATGGTTGCCCCCTCTTGTAGAGTTAACATACCATCACCAAATAATGATTCTAGAAATTTTTCTAATTCATTCATTATAGGTTTATCTTTTGGGTTAGTATTATTATTATTTTCATTAATAAATTTACTGGTATTGTACATTATATCAACTTCATGAGCCCCCTTAAATTCAAAGAAAGAGAGTTTCTTTGGAAGGTCTTCTTTTTTTATTGGGGCTTCCGAAAATGAATAATAAACGGAACCAGCATAGGCTGGGTTATTTATTTTATTATCCTTTATTAATTGGGCAAATGGGTCAGCTCCATGAGATACCAAAGAAGTTTCCTTATAGGATATAATTCTTGTAGCAATCCTTCTTACCATTGTACCATCTTCAGCTATGGTACCCAATTTATCATAAAACTCCCATTCTTTCTCAAATTTATGAGAAGGTTTCCATTCAAATTGAACAGTTACTGAATTTGAATGAATAGAAGGTGGGTCCATATTTATCCCCCTTGCAATCCTGGGATTGGATTTGCCATCTATTTTTAATACCCCATTTATACCAGCTGGAATAGTTACCCCATCAACTGTATAAGATTCTTGCCATGAAACAGATTTAACTGAACCAATAGCATTTGCTACATCTGTTTCATGGTCACAATTTACTGTTTGGCCAACTAAAAGATTCATAGAATCTTTAAGAACATTTCTTGGGAATTCAGTTGGCATATAGTTTTTAGAAACTATACAAGCTGAAAGTAACCTAAACATTGGCTCTATAAACTCTTCATCATTGGGTTGTAAATCTTCAGGATTTACATCTTGATAGAAGGTATTGTAATTAGTTCCTGAACCAAATAGACCATATTGGTCTATTGAATCTTTGTTAGGTTTAGCTTCATTAAAAAACCTATTTGAAATTTCTTCATGGTGATTGGGTACATGGGACATTAATATACTATGCCCATTTCCAAGTACCATGGTATCAACATAATTTGGCATAATGATTATTATTTATCGTTTTCTTGTATCTTGGTCAGCCCTTTTAGGATTTGGATTATTTTTATCCCTTGTTTTTCTATCTGAGGTATCTTTATCTGCCTCCCTTTTTTGTTTCTTTGCACTATCATCTGGTGATGATACTTGATTGGATTCTTCTGGTTTAATTCTAGGTTCTTTTTGGTCTGGTTTGTCATACCCCATTTCCCAAGCAAATTTCTCTTGCCCAATTATTCCTTGATTATAAAGAGAGGTTAAATTTCTAATCTTATATTCCAACCCTTGTTGAACTTTTACTTCATCAGATATTGTAGTAGTTCCAAATGTAACTTTAATTCCTTTATTTGGAAGACCAGCTAGACGTAATTCTAGAGAGTAAATAAATTCTAATACAAAAGAAGTAAGGGTTTGTAAATTTTTTAACTGGGAGATAATCTTTGATAACAAAATACCAGCACCACCTTCAGTAGTATTTGAAGTTACTCCTATTAAATTACCACTAACCCCTAAACCATTTGCAACAGATTGCTGATTCATGGTCCAGGGTTTATCTAAATTTTGTAAGTTTTGGGTAGTTGAATTTAATTTGAATTCATGGTCATCAATAAACCCAGTTACTATACCATCTTTCATACCATTCATCAAATTCACTTTTAGTTGTTTTAATAATCCAACTAATCGGTCTTGATATTTTTCTATACTTTCTGATGGTAATCTTTGGGGTTTTTGCATTTTAGCTTCCAAGAAGCCAACCATACCCATTACTTCCATGATATTCTTAAAATTGACCCTCATTTCATGTTGACCTTTTAATGAATCTAATGCAGCCATAAATGGAGGTATTCCATATGGTTCATCAGTATCATTATACATACCAACATATAAATAAGTTTCAGTATTAAGTTTTATGTAATCAGGTTTTTCGTTTTGTGGAGAATATGGATTTTTTTGATATGGGTGGTATACTCCATTACCCAATCTTCTAAAGATAATTGATTCTGGGTTTACAAATACTATAGTTGATATACCATCTAGGTTATTATTTGGTACAGCTTCAATGGATATTGCACCACCTATTAAACATTGTACCATAAATTTATTTACCAAACCATCAATACCAGCAGTATAATTAGTCCACCTTTTACTTGCTTTTTTCAAATGTGAACTCATTTTTTCTGATTCCTCTGGAGTATTATTTGGAAATGATATGGTATGACCAGTATTAGATAACTTAAACATATCTTGTAAAGCTATACTAACATCTGGATTAACTTTATATAAATCTCTTATAAGTGGAATTATTTCAGTCCTAAAACTTGGTAATACCAAGTCCTTAACTCCCATTACACTTATTAGATTATTGAATGATGGTTCATTGGGGACTGATACTCTACCAGGTGGTATTGATGAATCATCTTTCTTCTTATCTTGGTTTACCAATTGTTGTGGTACTGGTTTTTTCCTAAACCATGCAAATAAATTCATAGATTTTTATTATTGGGGTAATACGTATCCATTGTATTGATTTGACTTCCTTATATGATTAGTTATGGCTTTACCAAATATATCATCATCTGAATAGGTTTGGTCATCCATATCTATATCTGAAGCTGAAGATGCTGATGACCTATGTTTACCTCTTGCAACTGGTCTACCATTTGCATCATATATGAAGGTATATGATTCTTGGATAAAGAATGGGTCCTTGATGATTACATTTTCTTTTCTTACATCTTCTTCCAAACCTTCTATTATAACTGTTCTATTTTTGGTTGTTGTTAACCAACCAGGGATTTTTTCTTCCTCTGGTCTACTCTTACCTTTCTTTTTAAGGATTTTGGTATAGTAATAAAGATTTGGATATCCTTCAGCTTGAAGCATTGCAGTAACAGCTGCCCCTATATCATTTGTTTCTGGTGCTAGAAGTGCATTATTAAATTTCATTCCAGTATCACCAAGTAACTTAGCATATCTATCTAGAGGTAACCTTCCTTTATAAATTACTTGTTCTTCCCCTGATTTATCCATACAGGTGAAAGAGGAATAGTCAGTTGCTCTACCAGTTGAACAGTCTGCACCAATGAAATATTCCTTATCTGGGTCTACTTCATTGAATTCCCTATATTGACCTCCCATTTTTGTTAATATTGGGGGATATTCAGATAGCATTTCTTCAATACCCTTGATATCAGCCATATCAAATACTGTATTACCAGAAGATAAGAAGTCACCATCTATTTCTTGGGCAGTTCTTCTTGGACCAAGTGCAGATGCCATTTCTTGATACCATTTATCATCCCTATCTGGGTGCATTTGCCAATATAATCTGATAGGATTCATTGGATTACCACCAGATACAGCATCTACCCAACTTGAATGATAAAATCCACCAACTCCTAATGGAGTAGAATTAATAATTGCTGAACCACCAGTAGAAAGAGTTGGAAAAGCTGCTGCCCAGATTTGGTTAGCCCATCTTACTGCAGCAGCTTCATCTATAACAAGTAAAGATAGAGATTCTGAACGACCAGCTTGTTCTGAAGTAGGGATTGATTCTATAATTGAACCATTTGAGAATTCCATGGTAGTTGTACTACCAAATTCCCCTACCCTACCATTTATGATTGGGGTTTGAAGATACCAAGGTAGATTCTTATACATGAACTTAATTTTCTTAAGAACCTTTTTTGCTATGGTATCCTTGATTGATATGATGTTTATCTTTTTGTTTGGGTGATACATAGCTAACCATAAACAGTACATAGCAATCAATTCTGTAATTCCAGCTTGTCTGAATTTTAGGATTATATTGAACCTATGTTTTAGGAATTGATAAAGAACTGATTTTTGGTATGGGTATAAATTAAATTTTACCATACCCAGTACTGGGTTAACTACCCAAACAAAGGTAGAGAATAAAAATACATCTTTTGATACTCTAGATAAAGTTCTTAGCTGTTCCTGGTTTAAGCTTTTATCTTCTTTTAATATCCTTGCCATAGTTAGAATTGATAACTTAATTTGAAGTATAAATCTGTTCCAGGATTTGCTTTAATCCTTGGATAATAAAATAAGTTCAACCCAAGTTCATAATTAAATTTACTGGTATTGTATTTTAAACCTAAATTCAAATCCCATAAATTGTTGAATGGTCTCCATTGAAGTTCAGTTAATGGTGAAAATCTTTTTATGAGGGATTTTCTTTTTTGAGTCATATTATCCTCAAAGTAATTGTATGAATATTTATCAGTATCAATTGAATAAACCTTTTCAAAGAGCTTTCCATCTGTGTTTAATAATCCAAGTTTTAAATCAGTATCAGTTAGAAGAAATTGAATTAGCTTACTTGAATTTGGGAATTGAGAAAGAAACTGAGATGATACTGAAATAAAACTTGAATCAGGGTATAATAGTTTTATTGTATCATTATGGTAAATGATATTTAAAATTTCTATTGTGTCCAAAGTATGAACATAAATAACTTCAGGTTCTTTTGGTTCATCAAATGGTTCCTCTGGAACAAAAGGCTTATCAATATAAACCGTATCTGGTTTTTGGTTTATTGGTTGTGAACCAGATTTATGTTTCAATGAACCAAAGTAATAACCAATCAACAAACATAAAACAATTGGGATTAGGATTTTAAGAATTGACCATAGGATTTTCATAACATAAAAATTTTTCGGATTTATTACCAATAGTTCCCCTTATTCTTTTTGATTTATTCCCTCCTCTAAAAAGAGTAAAATATATTTATTTACCCTTTTAGAGGGTATAAATATATTACGTACACGTGTACACGTAACCTTATAATAGCGTGCATACGTAATATATAGATAGATATTATATATCTATCTATATATTTATATTAATTAAAGATAAGCGCATACGTACGCGTTAGGGGGTTTCCATATTCCTGAATTGTTTTTTTAGGCATTTTTTAAACCATATTCCAACCTCATAAACTGAGCCTTTTGTTAATGTATTTCTTCCTTTATTGAGCCAATAATTTAAATTATTTATATCCATATATACCTTGAACCTTTTTGGGAATCCCATAATAATTCGATATTCCTCTAACCCCATAATATCACCATTGGGATTAAATTGCCTATTTGATGGTCTTACAGTTAATGGATAACTGTTTTTTCTATTCCTATACACTCCTGGTAATGTTTTCATTTTGGTATTTTTCATTGGCCATTTATATTCCTTCTTAAATTCACCTAACCATAAGTTTTTTACTTCTTTTACTGTTAAAGTTTTCTTGGATTTATCAGAATGATGATACATAGCTAGCTTTTTATCATCATTTTCTCTGAAATTTAAGTCCTTTCTCACTAATTTTTCAATTTCTGATACTAAAATTGGGGTTGATACTGGAAAAATATCCTCAAAATTGGATATTTTTATGTCAGAATCCTTCATTATACCAATCAAAATCAGTCTTTTTCGTGATTTTTGTGAATTACCAAAGTCAAATACTGAATGGCAATGAACAATTAAGTGATAATTTTGCAATTTTGCTTCCCATTCTTCTCTTGGAATTAAATCAAAAAGTTTTGGAAGGTTTTCCATTAAGAATATTTTGGGTTTAAACATGTTCAAAGAGGTTAAAAATAGATTCAAAGTTTTATCTTCTTTTGGTTTACCAAGGGTTTTCTTCCTTGAATAACTAAAAATACTAGAATGACCACAAGAAGGGGACCCAATTATAATATCTATTGGCCCTTTAAATGATTCAAGTTCCCTTTTAAATGGTATTTCACCAAAATTTAATCTCCATTGTTCTTCATTTTTAGTATGAAATACTGCTCTTGGTTCAATATTACCTATTAAATATCTTTTAAAAGGGAATAATAGAGCTCCCTGAGCTCCACATACTCCAAGTACTCTTAATTTACCCATGATTTTTATAAGTTTTAGAGGTTATATATTATACAACAAAGGTATTGCGAAATACTACTTCTTGTTGAATTTAATTATTAATGCAAAATTATGAAACTTAAAGAAAAAGATGCTTTATTAGTAACTGGACAAGCTCATTATGAAAAAGCTTTAGTAGAATCAGTATTGAAAGGTAATAAATACAAACTTAGTAATGGTATGACCATAGATAATAACCTTAATATTATCAGTATTGTTACTTCTAAGTTTAAGGTTGAACTTTTTGATGAAGATAAATACAATTATTTGTTATCTATGGAAAGAATACCAAGAATCTTAAGTAAAATTAATGAAGGATTGGGAAAATTACCAAATGAATCAGTGATTAAACTATACAATAAACTTAAAAAGGTGGAGGAGAAATATCTATGAATGGTTTAGGTGGAATGATAAGGTATATAATTAGAATACGATATGCCAAAGCAATAAGTGAAAGTACTAGGAATTTTGGGAATTTTTGGCTTGTATTTAAAGGAATGGACGAAGAATTCTCAAATTTCAGAACTTTTTTCTTACCTTGTGTAATTATGGCTTTGGTTATTGGGACATTATTTTTAATATTTCTAGCAACAGTATAATATGGGAATAAAGATTCTAATTCTGATATACTTTATTGGGTTAATATTAACAGTAGCAATAGATTATACTGTTAGAAAATCAGGTGTAAAAGGTGTAAAGAATAACTTAAGACACTTCTTTATAATGACTACTGTATTTATGATATCCCCAATATTAATTCTTAGTTTACTATTATATACAGTAATAACACTTTTTAAAAAATAACCATAGTATTACTCATTCCTGAATATCTATGTTTCACTGTTCCTACCATCTGGGTTTGCGAAAATCTGGGTGGTATTTTTTTATATATACTATTCTGATATGAAGAACCAAATAATAACCCAAAAAAAAGAAAATAATATGTTAATAATTCCAATTATACCCAAAGAAGAGTTAGATGGGTTTGAAGTAAAACTTGATAGCCTTACCCCAGAAATGGGATTTTATTTGATCAATGTATTCAATAGTATGTCAGCTAAATCATTAACTCCCAGTGATATTGCATTTGATATATATGTTACTAGAAGTGATAATACACCATTGATACGTCTATTTGCATGTTCTGTTATTCAGAATATTGTTACTTCAGAAAGATATTGTAATATTATGGTAAGTAACAATAAATATGTTGATTTACATGGTATTGATTTTGACCCCAGTAATGCTAATGCTTTACAAAAGAATTTTACTACTGTATACCTTACTTCTACTGCTCCAAGTTCTACTGGTAAAAAATTTATGTTTGGTGGTTTACAAATCTCTACAACTGGTAATTTTGACCCAAGTATGGAAGAATCTTGGGGATTAGAATGTATTAATATTGAAATTTTAAGATAAAAGAAGTATTTGGTTCTTCCTTCTTTTACTATTCAATTCCTCTATTCCAAGTAGAGGAATTTTTTTATGACCAAATTGAGATATAGTAGACATATTCAATATAAAACAATTAATATTATGAGTAAATTTGATATCCTTAGGAAAAGATTTAATCAAATACCAGTAGGTGAAAAATTTGATTTTATGGATTTAATAAATGACCTTGGTTATTCACATACAACAGTTTTGGGATATAGAAGTAGTTTTGAAACTAGAGGTTATATGGAAAGGGTAAGTGTAAAACTAGAAGGTTCTAGAAAAATTAAAATTACCTTTAAGAAGATTAGGGATTTATATGAAAATGTATATGAATTACAGGAAAAAAGAGAAAGGAAACAATTGGAATTATGGAACGAAAAATAGGTGAAATATTTAATTATCAGGATAATTGGTACCAATGTATTGAGAATACTGGGTATGGGTGTATTATATGCCATTTCAATACTCATAATAATATTTGTTGTAATAATGTACTTAATATAATAGGAAATTGTTTACCACCTTATAGGAAAGATTATAAATCTGTAGTTTTTAGGAAACTTGAAAAGGTCGGAGAGCCTACAATGTTAGATGGTAAATTAGTGCAAAAGATTTTAAAAACCGATAGATATTCATGTAATGGATGTTGTTTTGAATCTCCCGAATGTGATAAAGCAGACAATGATTTGTGTTGCGAATATGAAATTTATGTAGAAATCAAACAAAACAAAGAAAATATGGAAGAAAGAGAATATTCAGAAGAGGATATGAAGAATAATCCTCGTTTTAAACACCATAAAAATATTGAACAAGTTATCAATATGCAAAAGATGAAACCCTTTGACCTTGAAGCAGCCAAACAGGGCAAACCAGTCTGCACGAGAGATGGAAGAAAGGCAAGGATTATTTGCTTTGATAGGAAACTTTTATTCAAGGGCATAAGCTATCCAATCATTGCTTTGGTAGAAGATACTGCTAAAGAAGAAACCGTATATGGTTATAATGAAAAAGGTAAGGTTATGATTGAAGATGACGCGACATATAAAGATGACTTAATGATGCTCCCCCAGAAGAAAGAGGGATGGATAATTATTCATAAAGAAGCCATATATGATAAAGAAACTGCCGAGAAAATTGCAAGAGAAACCACAGCTAATGTTATTAGAATACAAAAGATAGAATGGGAGGAATAAACTATGATGTGGGTTATAATATACTGCATACTTAGTGTAATAATAGTTTCAGCTATTCTAATCAAATTAAAATGGAATGACAAATGTACTATTGGAGATTTATTATGGGGTTTATTCCTTGTAGTTCTTAGTCCAGCATCCTTGATAGTAATTATTATAGTTGAATTAGTTGAGAGTGGATTTTTTAAAAAGAGTTTATAAGTTATGGAATTAGAAAAAGGAACCTTAGTTACCATTAATGGTACCAACAAATTCATTGGAATTATAAATTCTATATCATCTGATATGGCAATTAATTTCAAGGTCCTATTAAGTGTAGATAATAATAGGAATATCCTATCCTTTAATAATTATATTACATTCAGGCATTTATCGGAAACCAGTATATCTGAAACCACAGATGAGGAATTTGATATCCTTAGATTGGAATTGGAATCCCTTGGAATTACCATAGAGGAAATTGAAGGTTTATTTGATATAAAAGTAGTAGGATGACAAGGGATATTATAAATCTACTCTTTGGATTTTCTTTTGGATTTTTCCTAATGCAATATTTTGCTGGTGATGAGAAATCCATTATATTGGTAGTAATCCTTTCCCTGGTTTTAATATTAAACCTAATTTCAATTGTATTTGACCATTTGGATAAAGTATTCAATAAGGATTTATGGAATTCAGTTATGGTTATTTTATATGGCATAGGATTTATTCTTTATATTCTTTTCTAGAGTTTTAGTTTTTATTTTAGGGTTATCTCTTTGAAGATATATTTATATTTTCTTGGAGGTAGCCCTTTTTAATTGAAATAGAGATTGGGATTCCCATTACTATTGGGGGATTGGGATTTTTTTTTGAAATTGGGTTTGAGGGATAATTTGGGTTTTGTTGGTTATGGATTGGAGAGGGGGGGTTGTTATTGGTTATTGATTATTATGGATTGGTTGTTATTGGCTTTCAGAGGTTTCTATGGGGTTATTTGTTGTTGTATGGGTTCTCTTCTCTCTCTGGTTCCCTTGGGTTCCCATTACTATGGGCTCTAAAAGTTGTGGCTTTGGGAAGGGGGTAGGGTGTCCAATATTTAACAAAATAATGTAAAAAAATAGGGGACAAATTTTGTCCCCCTATTAACTTAATTAACTAAAAAATATTATTCCATTTCAATAAACAATCTTTCTTTGTCAATTTCCCAATAATCAAATAAAGAATTTATTTTTTGTTTTATTAAATAATTTCTCATTTCTTTTAGGTTTGCATTTTGGTTTAATTGCACTATCCCCGCAATTTGTTTTTCTTCGTTTGAATTTATATCAAAGTCGATTCTTTCGATTTGATTTTGGAATTTATTTACAAATCCAAAAATTAAACTTAATCTACTCATAACTTTACATTTATAAGATTTCGTAAATAATTGCAGTTACGTTTTTTCTCTCAAAATTTATTAGTTGTTTTAACTTAAATTTTTTATCACGAATTAGTTTAGAACGAATAGAAATAAGAATTTTTCTTTTTAAGTCTTTGTAAAAATTTTGATTAAATTTTTCTAAAAACTTTTCATTATCATGAAAGCAAATATAAATCTTATCCCCGTCTTTATACACGACTTTTTTTTCAAAAATTGGAGTTGAAAAAAAACTTTGAAAAATATCTAACTCGTTTTGTATTTCCTTTCTAACAAAGTTAATATAACGTTTATTTTCCCTTTTCATTATTTTTTTTGATTTTTGGAGTAGAGGAGTTTATCCCCTACTCAATTAGAAATTTATTTTGTTTTTGCAGCACAATTTTTCATTGATTCCAAAAATTGCTTAATTAGTTTTTGCGTTTCAATATCTGTATTTGATTCGCAAACAATATCTATATTATTATATACTTTGTTTGCGTATTCAACCCAAATTTTTGACAATTTTTTCAATTCAGTTTCATTTTTACGAATTGTTAAAAATGTGGCTAAAAATTTGTTTTGTAAAGTTTTACGTAACTTTCTACGTAATTTTTTTTTGTCGTCGTCTAACAATCCCGCAAATAATTCCCTCTTATAAATTGAGGATTTTTTTCCATTTGAATTTTTAACAAATACGTCACTTGTTAATAATTCGTCGATAAAATTTTTTGTTTCCATAAATAAAAAAAATTAGAAAGTTAAACAATAATATAATAATGTGTAATGAATTAGGAAGTATTTCCCTTTCGATTACGTTACAAATATAGGGCTTTTATTTTTATTGTGCAAGTTAAAAAATAAAAATTATTATTTAGAAAAAAATTATTTAGAAATTTTCTAAATAAAAAATTATTTAGAATGAAAATAAATAATTTTTATTTTTATTTCTTTTTACAATTTTTTACAAATTTGCCACGGGGGTCTGAAGGCGTTAGTAAGATTAGGCCTTTGTTGATGGGAACCATTGTTGGTATGCCTGAAAGGTGCACATGCGTTGTTAGCAATATATTAATTATCTGATTAGGTATGTATAGTTTTAGGAAATCGATTTGTTGGTATTTATATTGGGTTATATATTTAGAATTGGGTATGTAGTAAATCAGGTAGGAAGTAATATTTCTTAGAAATATTATAATTATGGTCATTAGAGTAAATATGTTTAAATTCTTTGAGGCTCTAGAATGATATTTATATATTGCCTTGTTTCTTTGATAGTAAAAGAATAATCAAAGGTAAGTAGTTTCAAGCGTATGTGGTTATTTTCAAGCGATATAAGGATTCAAGCGATTGATAAAATTTGCTAATTTTGCTTAAAGGGCGTAGGTGGTCCCTTTAAGGCGAAAATAAAAGGAGCCCATTGTTGAGGGCCCCTAATTAGGTTTAGGTTTTTTATAGGTGCATATGTATCATGTAACCTTCGGTTAAGGTGAAGGTATTTAGGTTAATGTGGTTAATACCGTTTTCGGGGTCCATTTCGTTATATTTATTAATTTGTGTTTGGAGTTTTTCGTAAATATGGTTGTATTCGTTTTTAAAGTTGTCCAAGGTTTTGAAGCCTAAGTTTATTAATTGGAGCATTTGGTCGATTAAGCTTGGTATATAGTCGAAATAGTCCCCATCGTCAGGATTGGAGTTTAACCAGTTATTTAGGTAACTTAGGTTATGGGTTATTATGTTAGCGATTTGGTGTTTTAGGTTTACCTGGTCTTTAAAGAGTAAGGAGGTTATTTGAGCAAAGTAACCTCCGTTATTTGGGTCTCCCGTTATTTCGAAGTATTCGTTATTAATAATGTTTAGGTTACCGGGTAATGAGAGCCCATAAGCTCCCGCATAGTCAATGGTTAAAATTATGGCAAGTCGGTATTGGGGTCTGTTGGGTCCCATAAATAAATTTGTTGCGATTGCATTTAATTCTTGCATTCTCTCTAAATAATTTTTTGTTTCCATAAAATAAAATTTTAGTTGTTAATAATACAATGCAAATATAATAATTATATTTTTATTCCAATCATATATTATATAATAATTTTGCTCCCAGTGGGTAAGTGTAGGATTGAGTTCCTGAATATTGGGTCAGGATGTGTTATAGGGCGTAGGAAGTAATTTATTGGGTGATTCTTAAAATCAGGATTACAATAATTGTCATAAGGTAAAGGCTCTTTTCGGTTTGGGCCTTTGTTGAAGGGAATTTTCTAGATTTACAAAAAGAGAGGGAGACTTTTTAGGTCTCCCAGTCATTCAGGATTATGTTATTATTATGGAAACTTAGTCTAAATATTGTGAATAAGTGATATAATAATTGAAATCTGATTCATGATATATTAGGGTGTCCCCCATTCTTGGGTGTTGATATATTTTTAATGGGGTATTATTAACTGGGATTTGATGTAATCCTGTTAATTGTGTTAACCTTTCAATGAAGTCCTGAATATATTGATAGACCCTATTTTGTAGATATTCATTGAATTCCTCTTCCTTAGAATCCATTGTATTTCTAAGCGTTATATTTAATTGTGAGGAGTGATCATTTGGGTGCAATGTGTAATTTAGGTTTGCAAGTTCTAGGATTGGAATGAAATCCTTGTTAGGTCTTTCATTGCTTGGGTCGAATTCCCCTATTGTGGGGATATAGGCAATAAAGTCTGTGATTAATTGTGCAATTTGATTGTTAAGTTCTAGAGCATCCATAGTGGTTATTATTTTAAGTTATTTAAAAGGTTTTGTATTGTTGGGTTATATGAGTCTAGGTCAAATATTTGGTTATTGGGCAATAAGTGTTTATTTATTTGTTTTATTGCATTGAATAGTTCTATTGTTTCTGAGGCAATTTCTGAGTCATTAGGATATTGTCTTAACTGGGTTAGGTAGTTTTCTAGAGTCTCTAAATTGTTTTTTATTATTGTTTTAATGTAATTTTGTCCCAGAGGCTCTGTGATTAATGTGGTTGGGAAATCAATGTCCTGGATAAAGGTGTCTCCCTTGAAATAAGAGGTAATTGAACAAGTAACTGTACTAGGAATATTGATTCCTGAGAATGAAAAATGATTTTTGATTGTAATCATTGTGTTTAATGTTTAAGTGTTGTTAAATAATATTATTGCATTTAATTGCAATGCAAATATAATATATAATATAATAATATGCAAA
>OBAO01000264.1_pt1 | contig 69798 bp, 71 predicted proteins | sample 1517541 | NCBI WGS metagenome assembly OBAO01 (sample SAMN04571698, study PRJEB22368) | human gut metagenome | biome: human gut; material: stool | host: Homo sapiens | place: Luxembourg | collected 2012-08-10
ATTTAGATGCCCAAGCCGTAATCCCGTCCGTTGAGGACAAGCCGCAAGGCGACGGACGAAACGGCTCTGACGACAATTAAAAAAAACCGGCTCTCGCCGGTTTTAGTAATTGGCGGATGAGGAGGGATTTGAACCCCCGATACGAGTCACCCCGTATACACGATTTCGAGTCGCGCGCATTCAGCCTCTCTGCCACTCATCCGTAAAAACATATTCTTATTAAAAGCAAAAGTGATTTTTTGCAACAATTATTTTCGTTTTCGTTGCAATATTTTAATTTGCCATTGTCAGCCGGCCGCTTTTCTGCTATCTGTTAACCCAAAGAAAACAAAAAACGCCGGCTCCGGCCGTCTATTTACGGAAACATCAGACATGACGGAAAACACAGCTCCCCGCGCCCTGCGCGCAAACATCACCATCATCGGCCGCCGCAATGCCGGCAAATCTTCCCTGATCAACGCTCTCATCGGACAGGAAGTGGCCATTGTTTCGCCGCAGCCGGGCACTACTACCGATGCGGTTGCCAAAGCTTATGAGCTGCTGCCTCTGGGACCGGTCACCTTTTATGACACCGCCGGGCTTGACGACGAAGGAGAACTCGGCAGTTTAAGGATTAAAGCGACCCGCAAAATTCTGTTCAAAACCGACCTTGCGGTGATTGTCGTTTCCGAACGGGGGCTGGAAGAAAAAGAAAAGGAAATCATCAAAGAGATGCGGCGGGCGGCGATTCCCTTCGTCATCGCCTTCAACAAATGCGACCTTAAACCGGCAAGCGGACAGGACCGCGCCTACTGCCGGGAAAACGGCCTGCCTTATGTTGAAGTTTCCGCCGCAACCGGACAAAACACGGATCGGCTGAAAGCGGAAATCATCCGTCTGGCACCGGCGGAATTCAGGGAAGATCCCCTGTTGGCCGGCGATTTGATCAAACCCGGCGATACCGTGGTATTGGTCGTGCCGATCGACCTGTCGGCGCCCAAAGGCCGGCTGATTCTGCCGCAGGTTCAGGTTCTGCGGGAAATTCTCGACGGCAACGCCGTCGCCGTTGTTGCCAAAGAGCATGATCTGAAAGCGGTGCTGGCTAACCTGAAAGAGCCGCCGGCTTTGGTAATCACCGATTCGCAGGTTGTCATGAAAGTTGCTCCCGAAGTTCCGCCGGAAATCAAAATGACCACTTTTTCCGCCTTGTTTGCCCGTTACAAAGGCGATATCGGCGTTTTCCTCCGCGGCGCAAAGAAAATCGACGAGCTGAACGACGGTGACCGGATACTGATTGCCGAAGCCTGTTCGCACCATGTTCAATGCGATGATATCGGCCGGGTCAAAATCCCCGCCTGGCTCAGACAATATACCGGCCGTAAACTTGAATTCGAATTCTGTTCCGGCGGCGATTTTCCCGAAGATCTGGAAAAATACGCCCTGGTCGTCCATTGCGGCGCCTGCATGCTTAACCGCGCCGAAATGATTCGCCGATTGAAGGAATGCGAACGCCGGGGCGTGGCAGTTACCAACTACGGCATCGCCATTTCCAAAACCCGCGGTCTGCTTGAACGGATTTCCGCCCCGCTGACCGCTTAAATGCGGTCAAGCGCCGCCTTATAATATTCGGTCACGATTTTGACCCGCGGAATATCTTTGGTACAGTTGTTGACGACCAGATAGACCGGCATTTGCAAACCGCCGGCCAGTTCGTCCAGACGCACCAGTCCGCCGCCCTGAAACTGCCGGGGCATCAGGCCGATTCCCACCCCGTGACGGATCGCTTCCAGCACGGCAAAAGTGGAATTGGAGGAAAAGCTTATGTTTTTGGCTTTGCTCATCAGCTCCTTCCAGCCGGGAACATAGTTTTCGTTTTGCAAACCGTTGATAATCCGGTGATTTGCCAACAAATCGTCCAAACTGCCCGGCGTGCCGTATTTGGCCAGATAACCGGGCACTGCGAAAAAGCGGCATTCAATGTTCTTTTTATACAAAAGCGAAAAGTCTTTTAAAGACTCCGGCAGCGTCGTCACAATACCGAAATCGATTCCCATTTCCCGGTAATCGGGCGAACCGAGCGTTGTCAGCGAGATCACCTTGATATCGGGATATTCTTCGCAAAAGCCGGTAACGCCGCAGGGAAACAGAGCCGTGCTTACCATCAGCGGCAGACAGACGCACACGCTGCCTTTGTACCGGCTGTCATAATCAAGCGGGCTGTAGATTTTATCGAGAAGAAGCTGCAGGTTTTCCACCTGTTCCACAATCAGCTCCGCGCGGCTGGTCAGATATGTTCCCTTGGCATTGTTGACCACCAGCTGCACCCCCAGAACCTGTTCCAGATTGGAAATATATTTGTTGACCGTATCGATCGAACTGTTGGTAACTTCCGCCACCTTTCTTTTGCTCTGATATTTGGCTATCGCCGACAACATTAAAAGTCCGTTCAAATTCTGCAGTGATTTTTTGGTAATCATAACACCCTCACCAGTTCAACCGAAAGTTGATCAATAGCCGATATATATTTTAAAAGACAGACTTAATTTTATTAAACCATTATTTTTAACAATGCACTAAAAAAACAAAAATTTTTCACAGAATCATTGAATTGAAAAAAAAGATCCCCAAATTAGCTTCGGGGATCTTTGGTCTGAAGTTATGCAGCTAAAAATAGTAGCGAACGCCGACGGTAACTTCCTTCATGTTTTTGACCGCGTCCATGTCGGTCACGGTATAACGGAACATGGCGCGAATGCCGAGCGAGGGCAGCGGGTTGATCTGACCGCCGATTCCCAGCCGGAGACCGTTGCCTTCCTCGTTGAAAGACCGGCGGCCGCCGACACCGTTGATATTGACCGTGTTGGTAACGTCGGCGTCATAATAGCCGTAGCCGACGGAAGAAAGAATCTCCACAATTCCCAGATTGAGCACGTCGCCGACCAAATCGACGCCGTAAGACTTAAGCTTCAGCTTGGTGGAAAACTCGTCGCCTTCGACAAAGTGGTTCCGTACCGTATTGTCCTTGTTTTCCGACTGCTGGTAAAAACCTTCGACCGAAAGGAAACTCAGCAGCTTGACCCCGGCAACAACTCCCAGGGAATTAAAATTGTCAGCGTAAAAATCTTCGCTTTCGCGTCCGAAGTTAAGCGAAGAATAATTATAGTCCGCCCCGACGTAGGGAGAAACAAAAGCCGCGCCGGCATCTGCGGAAAACAGACACAGAGCCGCCGCCAGCAACCCGATTTTTTTCATTTCAGTCAATCCTTTTAAAAGTTAAAACTAAGGTTTTGTTTAGCATTAATAAATTAAGAAACTCTAAAAGCCCTTTTGTTGACAAAATTTCGGAAACGGTATAAAATGAGAACGTTTATTATCATAATGTAAATTATTTTAGAAATTATAAAGAAAGATGAAATCATATTTGTACGCTCTCGGCACGCTGATTGTGCTGGCATGCATCTGTCAGGACGACATCTTCGTCCTTTTGCAGCCGGCGCCCGCCAATGAACAAAAGTCAGCCGCAACGGCAATTGTCCCCGCGGACACCGCCGTCGTTGACACAAACATTGTCGAAATGACGAAAGAAACAATGTCGGCATATGACCGCGCTTTGCCCGAACCGGTCAAAATCGCGGAAAAAATTACGGTCAAAAACCACATTGTCATCAACAATGACACAGCCGTAAAAAAAGTTCCGCAAAACGTTTTCGACCGCTCGGAAACCGTCAGCCTGAACGGCAAGACGTACAGAGGGCTGGAAGACGAGTTGATCGCCTGCATCGCCTATGTGGAAAATTATTTTCCGACTTCGTACTTTTGCGGAGCCAGATGGACGATCGGATACGGGACAACCGGCTACGCTGACGGCAAAAAAGTCTTGCCCAACCAGCGCATTTCCAAAAAAGAAGCTCAAAACTGCGTCAGACACCATTTGCGCAGCTATGTATTTCCCGTTATCGACCAATACGTCGAAAGGGAACTTTCCGAAGGGGAAATGCTGGCCACCTGTCTGTTTATCTACAACATCGGCGGCGGCAATTTTGCCAATCAAAAAGGGATCGGCCGTTCCTGCGCTTTTCTAAAGGCGCTGAACGACAACAAATCCTCGCAGGAATGTGCACGTAAAATGACGGAATTTTACCGGTCGGCGGGTAAAAAGGTCGACGGCCTTTTGAAACGCCGCTGGGTTGAAGGCGCCATTTTCTGCGGTTACCTTACCGCGGAAGATATCCTTCAGCTGGAACCAGCAGGGTTCTACAATTCCCGCAGCCTGAACGATTACTATGTGAGCAGCCGGCCCGACCGGGACGGTTTTTACTCATACAGATTCGATCAGGACACCGTTCAACGCTTTCTCGACCAAAACCGGGGAACGAACAAACGGGTCATTGACATCATCTGATCTGAAGCCCCGTTGAAAAACGGGGCTTCATTTCTTTTAAATGTTGCCGGAAAAAAAGGGAAAGGCTAATATAAAAAGGCATAAAAACAACTTTTGCAAAGAGGAAAAAATGAGCGAAATTCTGTTTCTTGAATACCCCAAATGCACAACCTGCCAAAAAGCCCGCAAATGGCTGGAGGAAAACGGCGTCCGCTTCAAGGCCCGTCACATCGTCGAAGACTGCCCGGACGCAGACGAGCTGAAAATCTGGCTGGCACAAAGCGGCAAACCGCTGAAAAGTTTTTTTAATACCAGCGGGCTGAAATATAAAGCCCTCGGCTTAAAAGACAGACTGCCCCAGCTCGGCGAAGACGAACAAATTGCCCTGCTTGCTTCCGACGGCATGCTGGTCAAACGCCCGCTGGTCGTCGGCAAAGACTTCGTACTGGCCGGTTTCCGGGAAAAAGAATGGCAGGAAAAACTTTTATAAACCGAAAAAACGCTTGCATAATCGGATAATAAAAGATATCCTTTTATATTATCAGATATCAGCGGAGACTAATATGATCAATATTGAAGATTTGTTTATCAGCCAGCCGGCGCTTTGCGCCATTGCCTCAATTGACGAATTCCGGGGCCGCTGGCAGGGACGCGGCGGCATTGACGAAACGCTTGCCGCACGCTTAAAAGAACGCGCCCTGAACGAAAGCGTCGCTGCCATTGCCAACCCGGCGGAAAACCGCAATTACCGGCAGCTTCTGGAACAGATTATCAACCACAGCGGCGAAACCGGCCTGTTTGAAACTTCGGTCAAAAAACTGCATAAGCTGCTGCTTGCCGATTCTCTGATCGACGAACGCGAAAAAGGCGAATACAAACAGCGTCTCAATCCGGTTTATTCCAAAACCGTGGACGGACGGCCGATCGACGTTTTTTTTGAAACCGCCAGCCCGTTTGAAACGCCGCAAATGATGCACAAACTGCTGGAATGGACACGCAACTGTCTGGAAAGTCGCAACTGCCACCCGCTGCCGGTCATCGCCCTGTTTATGGTTCATTTTCTTATTATTCATCCTTTTCAGGACGGCAACAGCCGGCTGGCGCGCGCCCTCACCCTGTTGCTGCTGCTGAAAGCCGGCTACGGTTATCTGCAGTTTGTCTCTTTGGAAGCGGCGATCGAAGACAACAAGGAAGAATATTACCGCTGCCTGCGGCAGGTGCAGAACAGTCTGGCCGGTGCGGAACCGCAATACGGCGAATGGCTGTTGTTTTTCCTGCGCACCGTTCAGCGGCTGCAAAAACGGCTGGACGAACAAACGGAATCTGCGGCCGGCAGCTATGACGAACTGCCGGAACTTTCCGCGCAGATACTGGAACTGGCGGAAGCAAAAGGCCGGGTTACGCTCAAATCAGCAACCGAAAATACCGGCGCCAACATCAATACGGTCAAAAAGCATCTTGCAGCCCTCGCCCGCGAAGGTTACCTCATCCGCCGGGGTTCTGCCCGCGGCACTTGGTACGTCAGAGCAAAATAAGCCTGCGGTTTCAAAAAACATCCCCGCATACGGGGATGTTTTTTATTACTTTCCTTACAAAGCCCCGGAGGATATTTGGGCTGAGTGTTCTAATGCCGCAACAACGTCCCGTCTTTAATTTTGGTCGAACCATTTCATCCTTTGTTAATCTGTCCTTTAGGGCAACCCCGCTTCATGCCTTTGATCACGATCAAACCAATTGTTGCCGTTCCGGCTCCGGTTTGCCAGGAGACGGCTGTTTCTTTTCCGCCGGCCGTTTTTCACCGTTTTTTCAACCGGACATGACAAACGAAAAACTCTTTATTCCCAGAGATTATAAAGATGTTCAAGCAGACTCTTCTTTTGTTGGCGGAAGGCAAAATGTTTGAACAAAAGATAATTGACTGCCACGATCAAAACGATCGCTGCCGCCTGCGCCAAATAAACGTTCCATGCCAGCCTCCCGGCAAGAACTTCCAACAAAGCCGCATTCAGGACATAACTCAAACACCAGATCAGGAGTGATTTGACAAATTCTTTCAAATGATTGCCCTCGGTACGAAAAACCAGGTGCTTGTACGAAAAAAAGGCAATCACCGAAGACAACAGCCAGGTGGCAAGCAAAACAAGCTGATAACGGCTGACCGAAAAAGCCAGTCCGAGCAAAACAAAAATCAGATAACGAATCGCCATATTGACAATTCCCGCAATCACGAACCGCACTTTTTCGTCAATCAAAAACCAACGGCGGGCCATATTTCCTTCTTTTTTCAACATTCGTCCCTCTTCCTAATTAACATAAGCACCCGGCACAGTTTTTTGAAGCACCGGCAAGCGTTCGTAAAAAATCAAAGAATTCGTCCCGGCCGTTTATGCCGTATAACCGATTCGCTGTTTGAAATCAGCTGGTCAACATTGCAGCCGCCTGTTTCCGCACCGGATTTTTGCCGGCTGCAACCAAAAAACGCACCGACAGAACGAACATATATCATTAACATCACGCCACGGACATATATCATTAACATCACGCCGCAACCCCTTCTTCTTGCCGTGACCGGGATAAAAAACTCTTTTCCCCGCCGCTTCAGACCGCTCGTCTGTTGCTTCTTTTCGCATTTCCGATCTTAATTCCGTTTTTCCTTTGCACAAAGCCATAAACAGCGCTTTTTCCGGGTGAAAACAACACCGCAGCCAAGGCCGCACACACTTTGTATCAATATATCGGAAAAGTCTGCGGTTATCTTTACCGCTGTCGCAATTACAACAACATCCTCCGCTATGAAAGGAAGTTAAAAAAGTTAAGAGTTGTACAATGCTTATTCCTCGGTATTTTGCACGCATCGCCGGTAAGACAAAACCCGCGACGCCCGCTTGCCTGACAGCAAAGACAAAACCCGCGACGCCCGCTCACCTGACGGCTCTCCGACATACTCCGTCCGTTTCCCGCTTGCAGTCAAACCTTTTTCCCCGAGAGTTCAAATCCGCCATCAATGTCGCAAATGCAACAACACCCTCCGCTATGGGAGGGTGTTGTTGTAATTGGAGCGGGTGAAGGGATTCGAACCCTCGACATCAACCTTGGCAAGGTTGCGCTCTACCCCTGAGCTACGCCCGCATCGTTAGAACGAGATATTTAATACCATAAGCAAAAAATTTTGCAAGCATTTTTTTAGAAAATTTGATATTTTTTTTGCAATCTTCACCTTTCGCTGCTATATTCAAACAGAAACAATAAATTATTAACCTCAAAATCCTATAATTATGCTGACCGCTTTTTATAATCTCGGCCCGCCCGAACAATGCCTGGTTATCGGCGCACTGGTCGCGGCTCTCTATTGTCTGGCGTTTCTGCTCTTGCATCCGCTGTGGATTCGCCAACGCATACAAAACTGCAACTGGCGGCGCTATCAAAAGAAAATTTTGATCGCCCGCATCGGGATGATTGTCATTGTCGTGTCTACGGCCATTGCCGCCGTCTACCTCGAAAGCCGCAATTGGCAGAAAACCGCCGTCATTGCCGGACTGATCGCCTGTTACATTCTGATGCGCTGCGAACAGTCCCGCCGGAAGAAAAAGCATTAAAACATGCCCGTTCAAAAGTTCCGTCATCCGGCGGAACTTTTTTGGTTACAAAAAACTCCCCGGCAATGCGGGGAGTTTTACTTTCTTTACACTTTTTCTAGAAAGCGTAATTCAGGCCCAAACCGACGGTGGTCGCGTCATAGTCGCTGCCGAAGGTGTAGTTCGCCCAACCGTAGGCCGAGAGCTGATCGGTGAAGCCGTAGCGGCCGCCCAGTTCGATCCGGCCAAGCGTTTCGTCGTCAAGCGTGTTCACCTTGCCCAAACCGGTAATGTTGACTTCGTCGCCGTCGACAATCGTCTGGACAATACTCGGTTTGACGTAGAGGTTGGCATAGCCTTCTTCCAGCCAAAACGCCTTCGTCAATTTGACGCCCGCTTCCAGTTCGATCTGTTGCAGGTCACCGTATTTTGCTTTCTTGCCGACGTTGTCGGTTGCGTCGTCATAGTTCACCTGCGTATAGAAGACGCCGAGGCTCGGGGTTAAATAGACCGTGTCCGTCAGGCTGTAGTCGTAACCGGCCTCGACACTGCCGCCGAACTCAACCCCGTCGGTGTCGGACTTGACGCCGTCGTCGGTTTTGATGTCCGCCTCCTGGATGCCGCCGTACAGGGTGGCAAAGGCATACCAGTTGTTACGATCGTAACGGTAATACAAACCGGCGAGATAACTGTCGATGTCGACTTCCGAACCGACGGTCGAGTAATAGTGTTTGCCGTCACCGTTCATGTCGTAGCTGCCCTTGCGGTAAGATACGAACAGTCCGATCTTGTTGTTTATGTCGTGCTGCAGGTCGCCGCCGGCCTCAACACCCCAGACGTCGGCATCGATGTCAAACGGCGCGTCGATATTGGAAGTATAATAGGTCGGATTGATCCACAGGTTGTGTTCGGCATTCGTGCGCCCGGTCTGTCCGGCCACGTTGTCGACCATGCTGCGGGTCTGCTCAATCGCCGCTGCCGGCAGCGCGCCGTAGGCAATCACTTCGCCATGTACCGGGTTAACCGGTTTTTTCATATCCGGTATTGCCGGGTCTTCCGGTGTAGGAGTCGGCTCCGTATCTTGATCCGGATTTTTTTCATCGTTCATAACCAAACCCCATTCTTTACCATTCCCCTTTTCCTCATAATCCACTTCAAACATATACGGACTGCCGTATACGCGCCAGACCTTGAAGGAATCGGCATTGCCGGTCGTATCATTCTCTGACCGGGCAAACAAAATGCTTTTGCCGCGGATATCCTTGCCGGAAGTCGGATAGAGCACCAGCTTGGTGGTTCCTTCGACGTTGCCGTTGACGTTCAGCATATCTGCGGTCAGGTTTTCGACGTCGACGTCAATATGCAGATAACTGTCGCCGGCCGCCTTCCAGCCCGCCAGTTTGACCTCGTCCCGGTAACCGTTGGCAAATTTAACGGCGGCATTGTTCAATGACAAAAAAGTTATAGTGTCCTTTTCGGAAGCAGTAATTTCGCCTTTACCGTAACGCCCTTTGTCAAATATCAGGGTATTGTTAACAACTTCAATATCACCGGCATTTGCCACTTCATTGTTAAATTTTATATACTGAGGCGTCAACAGAGTCTTGCCGTCCGGGACGGCATCGCCTTTAACGGACAGCATATACCCCGGTATACCGTCTATTCCGTCATCAAAAATTATCCGGCCGGAATTTACGGATTTTAACCAAAGAATTTCGTTGCCGCTTTCAACGGTTAGGTCCTCTTCGGACAGCATGAACAATCCGCTGGTAACGTAAACAGCATTAGATTTGCCGCCGTAACCGGTATTGCCGCTGAAAACGGAAACGTCGGCGTCGGCTGCAATTTCTATTCCGCTGCCGGAAACGGCACCGCCGTTTATTATCATTTTATAAAGTTCCTTATCTTCTTCGGTTGCATCCGGAGGCAGCTCATCCATAATTAATTTATTATTATAAAAAGAAGAGTTCGTAATTGTTACCATCCGGACATATCTGTTATATTTTGCCAGTTCTTCCTGAGCAATATAACTCTCCGAATTCTTTTGTTCCTCCAGCTCCGCCTTCAACTGTTCAAATTCTTCCCGGCTTGAGGCTTCCACCGTGGAGTTGACGACAAAATATCCTTTATTGTTTTGCAGCGCTTCCTTGTCCCCGAGAAGAATATCCTCTGTTTCTCCCTGATAACTGACGACAAAACGGACAATCAACGTTCCGCTTGTGTTCCCCTCAGGAGAAAACGACCACGAATGAACGGCGCCGCCCCCGCTTGCGGAATTGTTTATAAAGTCACCGGTAATATTCTCAATGCTTCCTCCGCTGTTATAAACGGCACCGCCAAATCCGGCCTTATTACCAATGAAAGTTCCTGATATATTACCTATAAAAGCATCCCCGTCAGGTTCTGATGCATAAAAAGAAGAATTTAAAACGGCACCACCGTTCTTGTTCGTATAATTACCGATAAAATCACCATTAACGGATTGAATATACCCATAATTGCTGACGGCTCCGCCCCCCTGGTACGTATGATTGGCTAAGAAGTTACCGGAAAGATTATTAATCGTTCCGTGATTTTGGATTGCTCCGCCGGTATTTCGCGTGGTATGCGAACTATCCAGATAATTACCGATAAAATTACCGGTAAGACGATTGATTGTTCCTTTGTTATATATGGCTCCGCCATAGGTATAACCGCTGTCAGTGGTGGAATTGCCCACAAAATCTCCCGTAAGGCTGTTTAATTCCCCTTCATTATAAACAATACCGCCCATCTTATCGATGGCACTTCCTCCGCCCCGGCCATTAATAAAATCAGCGGTAACATCACCGGACAAAGCATTTTGCCACTCGGTATAAATTTTGCGGTCTTTCTCACCGTATGTATACCGATAGTATTTGGTACCGTTTAAAAAAGGAACGGCAACAACGTTTTCGTCGTCTTTTTTATCGGCGCCGACTTCCTGCCATTTTATATTTGAAGACGTGGCAAAATTTTCCGGATTAAGTCCGATTTTGTAATAACGGGTTATCGGAGTACCGGTTTCGTCAGTCTCGTCAGATATAAAATCATAATCTTGCGGGGTACCGGTTTCATAGGAAAATATTTTTTCCGCCGAATATACGGAAGAAGGGGCCGCCGCCGCAAAAGTACCAAACATCGTACCGGCAGACAAAACAACGGCAAAGGGAGTGATAGTCTTCATGGTCATTACAAAATCCTCACTGAAAAATTACTACTGAAAATAAACGATCCTTTTTTTGAGCTAAAACAAAGGGGTGTTATAAGCATTTTCTAAAAAACGAAAATTTATTCAAAAATAACTATTTAGATGACTTCTGATAAAAATTTTGCTATGATGTTTTCTGTGGCAAAAAAAGGATCCTTTTTTTGTTACGTTTTATAACGGCATATTTTCTACGCAATCAAAACGGGAAAGGCCTTAAAAACTTTCCCGCTTCTTTTTGTTTTCTTTACTTTCCGTTTTTTACTCTTTTTTTCCTTTGGTTTCTTCTTCATCCTCTCTTTTGTTCTTCGGTTTTTTTCCTCGTATCTTTGCTTTTCTTTTATTTTGGAACTTCCTTTCCCTTGTCTTTTTTTCTCTCTCTTTTCCTTTTTTTGTTTCTTTCTGTTTTTTGCTTTTCCCCGCCGCTTCCCCGGCCGACATTTAAACAAAAGATACCCCCGGCCCGGCCGGGGGTTTTCCTGATAGACATCCCCCGGTAAACCGGGGCTTCTATAGCAACCGTAAACCTGACGGTTTGACCACGCTTGTCGGCGCGGAGCGGTGTCTGACGACACCTTAACGTTCAACCCCTGTTAGAATGGGGGATGTTTGTAAAGCATCAATACAAAAAGATACCCCCGGCCCGGCCGGGGGTTTTCATAATACAAAAAAGGGGGAAAAGCATCTGGCTTTTCCCCCCTTTTTTCGTTCGGTTATTTGCGCTCTTTAACATCCATGGCTTCCGGCGCTTTTTGAACCGTATTTTCAATCAGCGGCGCAACCGATTTCTGACGCCACGATTTTTGCGGCTTGGGCTTCGGCTGCGGAAATTCCTTGCCGCAGATGCCTACACCCAGACTCTTCATCGCCGTTTCGATCGGCAGGAACAGATCCGGACCGTCTTTAATCGGGCGCGAAGTGTGAGCCATACCGGTAATCCGCCCTTTTTCGTCAATCAGCACGCCGCCGATGGTAGCGCTTTGGACAAAGGTATCGATCACAATCTGCGAAGTGCCGTCTTCGTCATAACGGTAGCCGCTGACCTTGCCGCCGGTTTCCAGATAACCTTCGCCTTCACCCTCGGTAAAGTTAAGCAGCCCCAGGGTCATGAAGTTGTCCTTGTTTACCGCCGGCAGTTCCAGATTGAGCGACAACGGCGTATACTGCGTCGGCTTGTCCAGCACCAGCAACGCGGTGTTCTTCTTCGGATTGATGCGGAAAGCGCGGGCTTTCAGCTTTTTGCCGTTGATCGTTTCCAACGCATAGCTGTTGTTGCTGCGATCAACCAGATCGGCGGAAGTCATGACAAACTGTTCCGAAATCAGCAGGCCGGCACCTTTTTTGCCTTTGGCATTGGCGACGGAAACTACCGCGGTTCTGACCTTATAGACATTTTCCGGTCCCATGTTGTCATAATCCGGCTGTTCCCTGATGCACAGGCTGTCGCTTTCGATCATCGCCGACATGTCGCTCGGCAGCGGTTCCACCGCTTCCACTTCATACATTGCCGCACCGTCCGACACAACTCCGGAATCTTCCGTAACCACGCCGCCGGTCGTGATAATTTCCGTCACGTTGCCGCCTTCCGCCATGCCGTAACCGGAAGCGGAAGCGCCCGAAGTTTCAACAATCTGACCGTCAACCAGCTGCAGTTCGGTCACGTTGCTGCCTTCCGCCGCACCCGATCCAGAAGAAACGGAACCCGAATTTTCGACAATCTGTCCGTCGACCATTTGCAGTTCGGTCACATTGCCGCTTTCCGCCGCGCCGAAGCCCGAAGAAGCGGAACCCGAATTTTCAACAACCTGTCCGTCAACCATTTTGGCTTCGGGAACATTGATCCAGCCTTCGTTCATGCCGTAACCGCTCGAAACGCTGCCGGAATCTTCCATCACTTTGATTTCTTCGCTGAACTGACACTTAACCGGATCCATCTGCCGCTGCATGTCGATCAGGGCATTGCGCTGTCTTTGCAGTTCTTCCGGCGACAGGCGTTTGGACAACTGGTCTTCAAACCCCGGGAGATTGCGGAGATTGTCGACCGCATCGGCAAACGCACGTTCGATCAGCACGATTTCGCCGTTATATTCGCCGTCTTCGACTTCGCCGTAGCCAACGCTCTTGCCTTTCCATAACACGTTGGTTTTGGTCAGATCCATCAGACGCCAGACGACCGTCATCTCCGACGAACCGATTCTCTTGTCTTCTTTTTTGGCCTCGTCCCAGTTATATTCGTCACACAAATTCATATAATAGTCGGTAATTTCCGCCGTCAGCACATATTCCGGCAGCGGGCTGTCGGCCCTCAGGCACAAGTCGTTCGGGGTTTTGACCACTTTGTAGCAGTCGGAAACCATGTCATCGAAAATTTCGATAAAACTCATGTCCTTTTCAAGGATTCTGCCTTCGTTCAAAATCGCGTTTTTGGTATCGCGGCGGCAACCGAAAATACGGAAGCGGTATTTTCCGAGTTTGCGGGAATAGCCGTTGTTGTCCATCCCGTTTTTAAGCCGGAAATCCACCCACTCCAGCTCCAGCGGGGCAAAATCGCCGCACTGACGGTGTATTGCGCTGTAAAGGCTGTCGTCATAAAGAATGTAGTTCTGAATATATTTCGGATTGGTCTTTTCCGGACGGCAGGCCGGACCGTTACAGGGCGCGCCGCCGAAAATGCTGCCGTTTTTGTCGCAGGTTTTGCAGGGGCCGCCGCCGAAAATGCTGCCGTTTTTGTCACAGCTCACGCAGGGACCGCCGCCGAAAATGCTGCCGTCGCGGTCTTCCTTTTCCTCTGCCGATTCGGAAAACAACTGCTGCCGGGCAGACATTTTAAATTCGTCAGAACGCGGCGCCAGCGTATAGGCAACCGGTTTGGCCTCGCCGCAATCGCCGTTTTTGGATGCCGCCTGAATACATCCGCCGGGCTGTCTGGTTTCAATCGTTTTTACCTGCGGGCAGGCACAGTCTTCGCCGCTCCCCATCTGCGCCGGACAGGCACAGTCTTCCACCGCCTGCGGACAGGCACCGCCGCCCGGACACTGAGCGGAAGCAGACAGCGCCGGCACCGTTAGCAAGGCGGCAAATAAAACTGTTTTGAGAGTTGTTAAATTCTGCATTATTTTTTATCTCCTAGATTTATAGTCAGGCGTTTTCCATCGCAAAGACAGAGCCTCGGCGATATGTATTCTAAGCAATTTATTTTCATTTTGCAAGTCCGCAATTGTCCTAGCCAGCCGCAAAGTACGGTGATAGGCACGGGCGGACATCGCGGTGCGGTCGGCATAGGACAACAGCAGCGCTTTGGCCTCGTTGTCAAGCGCCGCCGCCTGCTCCAGCAGTTCGCCCTTCAGCTGCGAATTGGTCAGAAGCGAAGGACAGCCGAAAGCGGCGAAACGTTTTTTCTGAATTTCGCGCGCGGCAATCACCCTTTTGCGGATCTCGTCCGAACTTTCTCCCGGCCTGACGTCTGCCAGGTCCCACGGACTGACTGCCGGCACTTCAATCTGAATGTCGATCCGGTCCAGCAGCGGCCCCGAAATGCGGGCGCGGTATTCTTCCGCGCATTTCGGCGCCCGGCTGCATTCTTGCCCGGGAAGGCCAAAATTGCCGCAGCGGCAGGGATTCATGGCCGCCACCAGCTGAAAACGGGCGGGAAAAACGGTATGGGAATTCACCCGGGAAACAGCAATGCAGCCGTTTTCCAGCGGCTGCCGCAGAGCCTCGAGCGTCGGCCGGGCAAACTCCGGCAACTCGTCCAAAAACAAAACTCCGTTATGGGCAAGCGAAATCTCGCCCGGGCGCGCCTTTCTTCCGCCGCCGACCAGCGCCGGGGTGGAGGCGCTGTGATGCGGATCGCGGAAAGGCCGTTCAAAACTGACGGAACCGTCTTTCAGCTCACCGGCAATCGAATGGATCATGCTGGTTTCGATTGCCTCTTCGGTCGTCATCGGCGGCAAAACCGACGGCAGCCGGGCAGCCAGCATCGACTTGCCCGCGCCCGGCGGCCCCGACATGATCAGGTTATGCGCGCCGGCAGCGGCAATTTCGATTGCCCGCTTGGCGGTTTCCTGCCCTTTGACGTCCTTCATGTCTGCCGGACGCGCGGCGCTTTCCCGGCGTCTGGCCTGCGGAAAGGGAATCTCGCCGTTGCCGCGGAAAAAATTGATCAGCTGCAGCAGCGAATGCGCTGCCAAAATGTCATTTACCTTCGCCCACACCGCCTCACTGCCCTGCGCTTCCGGACAAATGACGCCGCACCCCTGCCTTTTGGCGGCCATTGCCGCCGGCAGCACCCCGTTGACGTTTACCAGCTTTCCGTCCAGGCCGAGCTCGCCGAGGGCAATATAGGGAGAAACTTTTTCCTGCGGAATCACTTCCATCCCGACCAAAAGGCCGAGCGCCAGCGGCAGGTCGAAATGCGATCCTTCCTTCAGCAGGTCGGCCGGAGACAGGTTGACGGTGATTCTTTTGGCCGGCAGTTTCAGTCCGAGAGCGGTAAAAGCGGCGCGGATCCGTTCGCGGCTTTCGGCCACCGCCTTGTCGGGCAGGCCGACAATGGCAAACGCGGGCATGCCTGCCGAAATCTGCACCTGAAGTTCTACGTTCAAGATTTCCAGCCCGTTAAAAGCGACGGTGTTCACCCGTGACAGCATGCGCTACCACCTCGGCGCTTTTTCGTTCTCTCTCCAGCGGCGGGTGGGATAAGTGTCGGTCGTGAGAAAATCGTATTTGGCCGGACGATAAGGCAGATCCTGAACACGCACGAAACAATGAGCTTCCAGCACGCGGGCGCAATCTTCCGCGGTCACTTCCCCGGTATCGCGGCAGCAGGCCAGCTTGCCGGTCGTCTGATGCTGCAGCAATATCACCGGCTGCACGTTCTGCGGCTCGTTGCCGAGCAAAATGACTTTGGCAGACTCGTCGTCTGCGGAAGTTGACGAACAGGCACAAAGCGCCAACAGCGACGCCGCCCCCAATGCGATCAGTTTTGCCTTCATCTTTTCATCCTTGTTTTAAGACATTTTTCCCCATAATAAGGCATTTATATTTATTTGCAATAAATTTTGTTGCCGCTTTCCGGGCTTTTTCGTCGCCCGGCTCTGTCCGCCGGCAGCCGGCCGGAAAACGTTTTTTTAACCGCAGCCGGCAAAAAAAGCTTGCCAAAATAAACTTTTAAGCTATAGTAAGCGGCGTCCCTTGCCAAAGCCTCCGGCCTTGGCTATACAAAAAACCGTTTTCTCCGCTCAAACGGAGAAAACATTGTTGAGAATCCACAAGGAGATACAGTTAATGCAAAAATACGAAAGCGTGCTGATCGCACGTCAGGATCTCGGCGCTTCTCAGGTTAATAACATCGTTTCAAACCTGTCCGAAGTTATTAAGAAAGAAGGCGGCGAGGTCGTAAGAGTCGATAACTGGGGATTGAAGACCCTGGCTTACCGCATCAAGAAAAACCGCAAAGGTCATTACGTTATCATGAACATTTCCGCTCCGGCCAACGCCATTGCCGAGTACGAAAGAATCATGCGCTTTAACGAAGACATCATTCGTTATATGACCATCCGCGTCGACGAATTCTCGGAAAGCGTCAACGCCGAAGAAAAAGAAACTGAAGAAGCGGAGTAATTGATCATGAACAAACAAGTATTCTTTAAGAAAAAGAAATCCTGCCCGTTTTCCGGCGAAGACGGCATGAAAATCGATTACAAGGACGTTAAGCTGCTTTCCCGCTACATTTCGGAAAAAGGCAAGATCATCCCGAGCCGCATCACTTCGGTTTCCGCCAAGAAACAAAGAGAACTGGCCCGCGCCATCAAACGCGCCCGCTACATTGCTCTGCTTCCGTTTGTCGCCAACTAAGGAGAAATGAGATGGAAGTTATTCTTTTGGAACATGTAAACAAACTGGGCAGAATGGGTGACAAGGTAAACGTCAAGAACGGTTACGCCCGCAACTATCTGCTGCCGACCAAAAAAGCCCTTCGCGCAACTGCCGAAAATCTGGCTTTTTACGAAAAACAGAAAGCGGAACTGGAAGCTCACAACAAAGCTCTGTTCGAGAGCGCTTCCAAGCAGTCTGAAGAACTGCAGGGCTTCAAAGTCGTGCTGATCCGTCAGGCTGCCGAAACCGGCCAGCTTTACGGTTCGGTTACCATCCGCGACATCGCTTCGGCCATGAAAGAAGCCGGCGTTAACGTTGAACGCCGTTATATCAACCTCGAACGCCCGATCAAAGACCTCGGCGTTTATCAGGTTAAGCTCAGCCTTCACCCGGAAGTCAGCCAGACCATCCTGGTCAACGTTGCCCGCACGGATGACGAAGCGAAAAAACAGGAAAACGCTTTTAACAAAGAATAGTTTTTCTAAACAAAAAAGTAAAAAACCCCGGACGAAAATCCGGGGTTTTTTATATACGCCCCGCCGTATCCCGCACGGTCGGCAACTTTTTTCCTCACCTTCTCCGCTGTCCCATCCTTCCTCGTCTTCTCCGCCGACCTTATCCTTTCCAGCTTTCTTCATCACCTTATCTTTCCCGCCTTCTCCGTCACCCGCCTCTCGGCGGCTGCGCACTTCGTCACCTTTCCGCCGACCGCATGCTTGCCATTTTCCGACTGGTCGGCTTTCTCGTCGCTTTTGTTCCCTGCACCAGTATCGATCGTCTCTCCGTCATCCGCTTCAAGTCAGCCATCAAAAGTTTTTGCCCTTCCCTTTTCCTTTCCGATAAATTCCGCAACACGACTTCCCGCCGCCGCAAACAACGTTTTTCACCTCCCGCAGCCATAGCATCACTCTTTTTCCGGTTGCGGCGCCGCCATGCCTCTCTTCCTTTTTTTCGCCGCACGCCCTGTCCCGGCTATAATACCGTTTTTTCCACTCTCTTCCGCTGCCGCCTTTGATCGCTCATCCGAAAAATTTCTGTTGACATTCAAACGGCTGTTGCTATATTAATGCTCGCTTATTTACTATTTTGACAATTTTTCATCTCAATAAAAAACAACTTTTTAATCATTTTGGATTAACGAATAATCATGAATTGTGAAATTCGGATATTCGGATTTTTGTAATTAACCACAAGTGATTGAATTTTTTAAAACATCCCGACTGCGAAGCCCGGATGTTTTCTCAGAACAGAATAAACTCATGAAATTTACCATACAGCGTTAATACATTCACGAACGCAGGGATCTTTTTGCTGTGAAGCCCAAACATCCCACCCCGAAACGCCCCTGTTTTTCCAAGAAAACACGGGCGTTTCTTTTTTATCACACGCATTTTAGACAAAACAAATCCGGATCAAAGCAGGAATCAGCCCCCCAAAAAAAAGGAAATAAGACAAATTGTACAAAATTTTTGTTGACAAAAGAAAATAAACAACCTATAAAGTCTTTACAAACCATTATTAACCTAATTAAATATTTTCTTTTCATGATGTCGAACTTCATAAAAATCCGTGAGCCTACGTTTATGCAATTATGACAAAAAATTCATAAACTTTTTAAGCCCGAAAATGGAAAACAGAGTAAAAAGAACAAGAAGCCCGGACAAACAAATCAAACCGAACTTCTGAAAAATGCCAAACTTATGAGAAAAATTATAAAATTTATCCGCGGTCCGACGGTATAAGCACCTGCCAAAAACCTGTATTAAAATACAAAACCGCCGATTTAATCAAATCTCATACCATGAAAGCAACAGTGAATATCAGGTGTCCTACCGTTAAACAACTACAGGATGCCAAATAGTTAACTTAAAATTCGACCTTTATGAAAAACCTGAAAAACCCGGCCCGCATACGAGCGGAGCCTGAAATTTCCAAAACCCTGTCCACAAGGCAGGGTTTTGTTTTAACCTCAAACCCACATCGACCGAACATTCCCCCGATTCTCTCTCACTTTACCCAAAAAGAAGAAACAACTTTCCGCTTGTCAACGACCGGTGTTTTCCTTAATACCGATCCTGCATCCGGAAAACCGGAGAATAAGTGTCGCAATTTCTTTAAATACCCAAACCCCGCCAAAGGAAATACTGAAATAAGGGCACCTTGTAACGTATCCATCGCCGTAAAACGCTTTTCCGCGATACTTCCGTGTAAAGACAACATGTTTTTTGAGGACTCCAACTTGCGGGAGTTATCGTACGTATGTTCATAAAAACTCCTTTGCTTCTGTTCAGACAGTTGCCGGATGTCTTTCTTACAATGGTAAAAAGTTTTTTATACGCAAAGAACAAGGCAAAAAAATACAAAAGAAAAAGGAAGAAAGCAAAGCGGGAAAGAACGAAAAAGAAGAACGGAAAGAAGGAAAAGGGAAGCGGGGAAGCGGGAAAGAGAGAAAAAGAAAGGGAAGAAGGACAAAACGGGAAAGACGGAAAGAGCGAAAAAAGAAGAACGGAAAACGACAAAGAGCGAAATGGAAAAAAGCCGTAAGCTCTTTGCCGCCACGCGTCTAACGCTAGGTTTTCTTGGTACAAATTTTTTTACTTTTATAATTATGAAGAATTACATTGTTGGCAAAGGAGTTTTATTTCTGTAGAGCTGCAGCTCTCCAAACCCCGGCTATCCGCGCGTTTTTCTTAACAGATATCCCCCGGTAAACTGAGAGTTTTATAGAAAAGGCGCAGATGTCATTTCGTTACGCTCCAGTCGGAACCGACCCAAATCCTGTCGTCCTTAAAATTCTGCATAATGTTCATTTTTTTCTTCACCTAAGCCAACGCTGCTGACAAACTATCCCCGTAACTAAAATACATTTGCTTAAGCCGGGTAAACTCTGCTCATTATCTGCAATGAAGACTGACTTTTCAATTGTACTGTTACATCTGCTATTGCATATCTCGGGGATATTGTCATTACAAAATGAACATGATTTTTATCAAAACCAATCCTTCACTGCCTTGCAACCGGGAACACTTCCCGGTTGCTCAGGCTATGACCTGCTTTATATAATCTGTGACACCGGACTTTAGGACACGACGACGATATTTACACACCCAGACTGCGCGGCGGCTTAAACGATAAACTCTATGTTGACCTTGTACAACTTCCATATTTTCTTGATTGTATCGTCGTCGTAACCATTCAATCCCCATGGGGGTATCTGAAAACCGCTTTATTGTTAATGCCTCGGAACAAGCAGCATTCAATCTCCATTAAGATGGGGTATCTGAAAAACATCAATACAAAAAAGGGAAAGCTTTTTGCCTTCCCTTTTCTCTTTCCGGACAAGCCCGGTTGCAAGCTTTTTAGAAGCCCATGCCGCCCGGCATGCCGCCGGCACCGGCTCCCGCGCCGCCGCAGCCGCAATGGCATTCTTTCTGCGGAGCCTCGGTAACCATCGATTCGGTGGTAATCAGCAGACCCGCAACCGAAGCCGCGTCCTGCAAAGCCGTACGGACAACTTCCGTCGGATCAACGATACCGGCCTTGATCATATCAGTATATTCGCCGCTCTGAGCATTGTAACCGAAGTTGGTATCCGTGCTTTCCATCAGTTTGCCGGCCACAACCGCACCGTCAACGCCGGCGTTTTCGGCAATCTGACGGATCGGAGCCTGAATGGCCTTGCGGATAATGTCTATGCCGACTCTCTGATCCTGATTGGCCGGAGAGAGAGATTCCAGAGCCTTGTGCGAGTAAAGCAGAGCTACGCCGCCGCCGGCGACAACGCCTTCCTTGACCGCGGCACGGGTTGCGTGCAAAGCATCATCAATGCGGTCTTTCTTTTCCTTTACTTCAACTTCCGAAGCGCCGCCGACTTTGATTACTGCCACACCGCCGGAAATCTTGGCCAGACGTTCCTGCAGCTTTTCGCGGTCATAGTCAGACGAGGTTTCCTCAATCTGTTTGCGGATCTGATCGGCACGGGCCTTGATCAGGTCCTTCTGTCCGTCACCGTCGATAACGGTGGTTTCGTCCTTGGTAACTTCAACCTTCTTGCAGGTGCCGAGGTCTGCCAGGGTAACGTTTTCCAGCTTCATGCCGAGGTCTTCGGAAATGACCTGACCGCCGGTCAAAATCGCAATATCTTCCAGCATGGCCTTGCGGCGGTCGCCGAAGCCCGGCGCCTTGACCGCGCAAACCTTGAGGCCGCCGCGGATGCGGTTGACGACCAGAGTGGCCAGCGCTTCACCTTCAATGTCTTCGGCAATGATCAACAGCGGGCGGGAAGACTGAACGACGGCTTCCAGAACCGGTATCATCGCCTGCAGGTTGCTCAGCTTCTTGTCATAGAGCAGAATATACGGATTATCGAACTCGCAGTTCATTTTTTCCGGATTAGTAACGAAATAAGGCGACAGGTAACCGCGGTCAAACTGCATGCCTTCAACCACTTCCAGTTCGGTTTCCAGCCCTTTGGCGTCTTCAACCGTAATTACGCCTTCGTTGCCGACTTTTTCCATCGCCTGTGCCAGATATTCGCCGATCGTGCGGTCGCCGTTGGCGGAAATGGTGCCGACCTGGGCAATTTCTTCCGAAGTTTTGATCGCTTTCGAGCGCGATTTGACGTCGGCGACAACCGCGTCAACCGCCATGTCGATACCGCGTTTCAGATCCATCGGGTTCATGCCGGCGGCTACCGCCTTGCAGCCTTCGTTGATGATGGCTTCGGCCAGAACGGTCGCGGTCGTGGTGCCGTCGCCGGCCTTGTCGGCGGTCTTCTGGGCAACTTCCTTAACCAGCTGGGCGCCCATGTTTTCAAACTTGTCGGCCAACTCTATTTCCTTGGCGACGGAAACGCCGTCCTTGGTGATTTTGGGAGCGCCGTAAGACTTGTCAAGGATAACATTGCGTCCTTTCGGTCCGAGCGTTACTTTTACCGTTTTGGCCAGAATTTCCACGCCCTTGAGCATTTTCGCCCGGGCATCGCTGCCGAATTTGATTTCTTTTACTGCCATTGTTTTGTTCCTTATTCTTCAATTACGCCTAAAATTTCCGATTCCTTGATGATCAGCCGGTCTTCGCCGTTCAGTTTGACTTCGGTGCCCGACCATTTGGCAAACAGAATCCGGTCGCCGGCCTTGACCGACATCGGGATCAGTTTTCCGTCCTCACCGCGGCCGCCGTTGCCGACCGCTTCGACAATGCCTTCCGAAGGTTTCTCTTTGGCCGTATCGGGAATGATGATACCGCCCGAAGTTTTGTTGACTTCGTCGACTCTCTTAACCAGTACGCGATCATACAATGGTACAAATTTCATAGCCTTTAACTCCTTTATATTCAAAATTTCTACACTTTAATTAGGAATTGAAATTTTCAATGTCAAGCAACCGGCGGGATTTTTTTAAAATAAAAACGCCGGAAGGAAAAATTCCGGCGCTTTTGTCGTTTGGTTCCCCGTTTTCAGAGGTTTGAAGCGATCTTGAACTCCTTGTGCACCATTGCGGAAATCACGCTTAAGAAAAAGCTGGTAACGATCAGGAAGGAAATCATCGAAAACGACAGGAAAAAGATCCAGGCATGGGGATAAACCGCCATCACCGGCCGTATGATGCCGCTGTCGGGACTGAAAGCCTGAACCAGCGCAAACAACGCCGACGGCAGCTCGGCAAACTCGACGAACACGTCGCCGAACAGGCTGACCGCCAAAATCCCGAACACGTACATAAACACGCCGAGCACCGCCGCCATCGCCGCAAAATTCGGCAAAATCATCAAAAAAATATTGATGATGTTCTTCATCGGTTTAAAACGGTTGACGTAACGCAGCAGACGGAACAGGCGGAAAGTCCGCAGAACGATCAGACAACTGGCCACCGGCAGCGAGGAAACCGTAATCACCACCAGGTCAAAAACGTTCCAGCCCGATTTGAAAAAACGCGGTCCGTAGGCATACATCTTTATTAGCATTTCGACGATGAAAATCGCCATGCACAAACGGTCGAGCAAAAACAGCGTGGTTACGAAATTAACGTCGGCAAAACCGACCGTCAGAAGCCCCAGCACCACCGCGTCCATACAGATCAGAAACATGATCAGATAGTCGAAATTGGTATCTTCGACCACTTTTCTCGCTTTACTCCGCTCATCAACAATATTCATCACCATTTCCGCCCCCTCTTAAAAGTTTTTCAGTTAAAACAGCCACAGCAGAATAATAACCGCCGACACCGACAGCGACGGCCCGAACGCACCCGCCCGCTGACGGCGGACGGCCGAATACAGCCCGAAGACCAGACACGACAGCAAAATCGTATAAATCACCCCTTCCAGTCCCAGCCAGGCGCCGATTGCCGAAAGCAGCTTGATGTCGCCGCCGCCGAACGCGTCCACGCTCCGCCACAGCATCAGTAAAGTGGCGACCACCGGCAGTACGTAACCGGCCATCGCCGCCGCCGCGCTCTCTTCCGCCGATACGTTGACGCCGAAAAACGCGGCAAACACGAAACCGCCGATCAGAAGCGGAATAGTCAGAATATCAGGCAAAAGAAGCATTTTCAAATCTATCTCCGCCAGCAGCAGCAAAATCCAGACGAAAGCCAGATACCAGAACAGGTGCTCTTCTCCCAGCCGCCAAAAGGCCAGCAACGAAAGCAGCGCCGAAAGCGCGCCGTAAACCAGCGAGCGGCTCAGATATTTGCGCTTAAGCTGCTTGTAACGGGTGGAAAACTTCACCTTGCGCGCGGTTTTGTTGGGCTTGACCAGCCGGTAAAGCGCATAGGCCGGAGTTGCCGGCATAAATTTGGCAAACCGGCGCGACATGTAGGGAATAAGAAATCCGGCAACAAAGCCGTACACAGCGTAAATCATAATTTTTTACCGTCAATCAAAACGTTATCGTCTGAAAGTTTAGCCGCAAAAGGCTAACAAAAGATTAAGAACCCATTATTTGGTAAAATTCGCCCAAATTGCGGCAGGCCAGATAGGGATTGCAGACCTTTTCCTCGCCGAGCGTAAACGGCGCCGCCGGCAGACCTTCGCGCAGCCGGGCTTCGGCCTTGGCCGCGTAGCGTTCGGCGGCGGGACCGTAAATCCCGTTCAGACCGTAAAGGGTATATTCATGCCCGGGATAAAACAGCGTGTCGTCGGGCAGCTTTTTAATCCGCTGCAGGCTGCCCCACATTTCTTCAACCGTTCCTTCAAACAGGCCGCCGATGGAAAGGTTGAACAGAACGTCACCGGTAAACAAGACCCCGTCCGCCGGAAAATACCACAAAATATGCCCGGTCGCATGGCCGTCGGCACGAATAATCCGCGCTTCCGATTCGCCCAGACGAAAAACGTCGCCGTCCGCAAGGCCTGCGTCGGCGCCGGGAATCCGGTTGCAGTCATAAGCGCCGACCATCACCTTCGCCCCGTATTTTTCCTTTACCTCAAGGTTGCCCTCAACATGGTCAAAATGATGATGGCTGTTAAAAATATAGGCCGGGCGGACGTTCTGCCTTTCGCATTCGGCAATCACCGGCGCCGCCTCCGACGGATCGAGCACCGCCGACACGCCGGTCGCTTCATCGGTCAGAAGATAGGCATAATTGTCCATTTTGCCGGCACGACACAAAATCGGGGTAATTTTCAGCATGGCTATTCTTTCTTTTTCCAAAACATGTTGACGCTGCCGAGTTCGGCCTCGTCCAGATTGACCAGATCATAAAAGGTAATAATATAACTAATCAGACCGGCATAATTTTCCAAGGGCGAGCCGCGCACCATGTTGTAGGCCATGGCGTTGCCCCTCAGCGGCTTGTCATGATTGCGCCGCTGCCGCCGGAGATCGCGGAAATGAGCAAAATTTACGTCGCTGTTGAAGATCAGCGCATAGTCTTCCATTGCTGCCAGCAGCGTCGGATAGGTTTTGATCCGGTAACTGTCGTCGGGATCCTCAAGCGGCTTGATTCCCTCTTCCGTATACCATACCTTCCGTTTGTAAAGCGCATTGCCGAGTCTGACTTCCCGCGCGGTTCCCCAGTTGCTTTCGGCCGCCGCGGCGGCAATCAGAAACGACGGCGGCACTTCGTCCGCCCGGTTAAGCAGTTCCGCCAGCAGAATCTCATAGCGGCCGTCGCCTTTCATCCGGGTAAAAACGTCATATTTTTCCGCCAGCCGCTCCAGCTCTTTTTTGTTCTCCGCCGTAAGTTTTTCCCCTTTGTCCAGCTGCTCCCGCATCAGCAGCAGCGGATAACGTTCGAGGGTTATCCTTTCGTTGACCAGCAGCGCAAGCGGCGCCAGAATCTGAATAAACAGCCGGTTGCGAAAGCTTTTGTCCTCCGTTTTTGCAAAATCTTCCGGCAGGCTGTTCAAAAACAACGGCGGATATTTCCACTCCGGCATGTAAATATAGTCTTTGTAGCCGTAGTCGGCAAACATCTTTTGCAAAACCGAAACATTGACGTTGTCGACATAAAGCCCTTCCGGTTTCAGCTCCATGGCAAGCGGTTCCGCCGCCCGCACTTCGGCCGGCTCAAACAGTGCCGTCAACAGCAACAGAAATAAAACCGCTCCGCTTTTTTTCATCTAACTCTCATACTTTTCAACCGCGATCACTTCTTTTATATAAGTCCGCAGCAGCTTTTCCACGCCGTCTTTCAATGTTCGCTGGGAATAGGGACAGCCGACACATTTGCCCTGCAGTTCGACATAGACGATACCGTTTTCAAAACCACGGAAAACAATGTCGCCGCCGTCTTTGCGGATGGCCGGACGGATTCTGGCGTTAAGCAGGCCGACGATATTGTGAACGACATCTTCCGCCGTTTCCTCCCCTTCCCTCACCGGCGCTTCGCCCCGGCTTAAGAAGTCCATGATTTCCGCCAGCACCTGCGGCTTGAGATCGTCCCAGAGGGCCCCCTCTTCTTTGGTAACCGACAGGCAGTCGGGAGTAATCACCACCGAGGTGACGCCGCCCAGATCAAAAATGTTTTCCGCCAGCGGCGAACGGCACAGCGACTTGGCGTCGCTAAATTCGACGCTGCCTTTGACCGGAAAGCCCGATTCGGCAAAAAAATGCATAATATTGTTATCCGCGGCCAGTTGTGTTTCAATCCGCATTAAAAGACACTCCCTTCATCTCGTAACTGATTTGTTCAAGCAGGCCTGCCGCCCGCAGCATGTAATATCCGAGCGCCACCAGATGATTGGCCGCCATTCCGGAATTAAGCTCGCCGTTGCGCACCGCAAGCGGCGAAAGCGCCGACCCGTCCTCCAGCGCGCGGGTCACCCGGGTCCAGTTTTCATACTGTCCGCTGTCAAGCAGCACCTCTTTGAAATCCATCCCCCAGGCTTTTAAAATCAGCATATAGGCGTAAATTTTGCCCTGACTGTAATAAAACAGATCGTCGGCCCTGAAATCCGTCCAGTCGGAACTGTGCTCGGCAATCTGCGTTTCCAGCTTTTCCGCCGTTTTGTAAAGGTCGCGTTTGACCGCTTTGATCAACCCGCGCATATTGACATAGTCGCGCGCCCAAAAGCACCGGCCGGCCGGCAGCAGCCGGTTATAATCGCGCAGCAGTTTGCGCGCTTTGCGATACTGGCTGGCCGACGACGGCGCGATTTTCAGCTTGTTGTCGGGAGCAAACAGCCACACGTTGCCGGGATATTTCAGCAATTCGGCCGCGCCGTTCATTACCGCTTTCTCCCGGCCGTTTTCCGGACATTGGGTTTCTTCGCCGATCACTGCTGCGGTCACCGCCAGCGCGCTGACGATTCCCTGTTGGTAATTGGGCATGTTGTCGAGAAAATAGGAAGGGAAAAACGGCGGCAGGTTGGCCGTCCACAGGTTTTCGTTGACTTCCCGGTTGATCAGGAAACGCATTGTTTCCACCGTCAGCGACTGCTGTTCCGATTCCCTCGTCAGATTGTAGTCCGGCGTCCTGTCGATGTTCTCGCTCAAAAGGCCGCCGAGCGGATAATAGGACAAAACCAGAAGCGCCACCGCCGCGGCAAAAGCCTTCGGCCAGGAAACCGCCAGATGCGAAATCCCCCGCCACAGCGTTTGCAGCCCTTTTTTCAGATACGTCCCCGCCCGCACAAGCGTAGTTTTAAACATCTCGTTCCTTCCTTTTCAGCAGGCTTTTCGCCAGCGCCGCCACATCCATTACACCGGTTATTTTAGTCATAATGCAAAAAGTTACAACACCAAAAAAGCAAAGCAGCCCGAAAAGCGGCAGTTTCGCCCACAGGGAAAATTTGAGCCAGCCGCCGGTCAGAAGGTCAAGCGCCAGACCGCCGCCGTACAAAACGGCTCCCATAACCAGAGAACAAAAAGTCACCTTGCCGACATAAACCGCCAGTTCGCGGGAAAAACTCCAGTATCCCCGTTTTTTCAGTCCGCGGACATACTGATAAAAGGAAACGAACGCCGCCAGCGAAGTCGCCGCCGCAATTCCGGTATGCCCGAACGGCTTCATCAGCAGGAGAGAAAAGACCAGATTGGCCGCCAGCACCACCACGCTGTATTTGACCGGAGTCCGGGTGTCTCCGCGGGCAAAGAAGTTCGGCGTCATCGCTTTGACCATCACATACACCGGCAGACTGAGCGAATAGGCAATCACCGCCCGCGCCGTCATTTCGGTTTCAAAAAGCCCGAATTTCCCGTGCTGAAACAAAATATTGATGATCGGCTCGGCCAGAACGATGATGGCTGCCGCCGCCGGCACCGACAACAGCACCCCGTATTCGATCGCCTTATCCTGCGTTTTTTTGGCTTCGCCGTCATCGCCGGCCTTAAGCTGACGGGAAAGAATCGGCAAAAGCGCTACCCCGATCGCCGCCCCCACCACGCCGAGCGGCAGCTGCTGCAGACGGTTGGCATAATAGAGCCAGGAGATGGCGCCGGTTCCCACCAGAGAAACCAGAATCGTGTCTACCATCATATTGATCTGATAAACACCCGCCCCGAGCACCCCGGGCGCGATTCTTTTAAACAAAACGCGGATATCCTCGCTTTTAAACAACCCCGGCAAATCATAAACCAGAGAAATGTTCACCCCTTCGCGGCGGAGAAAAAAGTTAAGCCAGATGATTTCCAAAACGCCGGCCAGCGTCACCCCGAGGGCAATCCGGTATACCGGCGTGTCAATCACCGGCATAAACACCCAGACCGCGGCAATCATCGTCAGGTTGAGAATGACCGGCGCGGCCGCCGGCGCGGCAAACTTGCCGAAGGAATTGAGAATGCCGGACTGGAAAGACACCACCGAAACCAGCAGCAGAAAAGGGAAAGTGATTCGCGACAAAAAGGCGGCCAGTTCAATCTTGCCGGCATCATCGGCAAACCCCGGCGCCAAAACCACCACCACCCAGGGCATAACGATTTCCATCAGCAACACAAAAAGCCCGAGGCTGAACACCAGCACCGAAATTGCCCCGACCGCAAATTTTATCGCCTGCGCCTTGCCGCCGCCAACCAGCTTTTGCGAAAAAATCGGTACGAAAGCGCTGGTAAAAGCCCCCTCGGCAAACAGGCTGCGAAACAGGTTCGGCAATTTGAAAGCGACAAAAAAAGCATCGGAAACCGCACCGGCCCCCAGATAATTAGCCATCACCATGTCACGGAAAAATCCGGTGATCCGGCTGATGAGCGTCCAGCCGCCGAATGTTGCGATCGATTTAAATAAAGACATCTTGTCAAACCTGTTTTTATTTTGTATAGTTGCGCCTTGGCAACGGTCATTATATTGTATTATATCAATAAATCCAACCCGATTTTCTTTTGTTTACATTTTTTTATTGACAAAATAGTTAATTATTGAGATAATAGACAAAAAGAAAAGGGAATACATTATTATATAAGGAGAAAACCCTATGACGACAAAACTGACGACAAAACTATTGAATCAGAAAACCGCCCCCAAAGTTTTCGGGCAAGGCCAAGCTTACGATTTCTTTAAAAAAGGCCGCGTCCACTATACCAGTGTGGGATCAATGGATCCTACAAATCCCAACGCTCAGGCACTCACAAATGTCGCAGCTTCAAAAGGAGCAACGCTTTTCATGGCGGGCGCGGAATGTGCTTATGCTCTGGAAGCAGAAAAAATGATCAAAAGCTCCAACCAAGAACTGATGGCCGGGAAAATCCTTTCTCATGGCGAAATGATCGATTACAGCACATGGGGCGAAAAAATGGTCAAAAAAGCAGAGCAACAAATTGAAAATAATAATCGGGCAATGCAAATACACAAAGAAAGCCTTTTGACCCGTTAAACATTCTCCTTATAAAAATCGTAAAGCTCCGGAATTTTCCGTTCCGGAGCTATTATTATATTCCGAGTTTACTCGGGGCTGAATGCAAAGGTGTCGTTAGACACCGTTTTCACGCCAACGAGCGTAGGCAAAACGAAGGTTTGTATCTTTGAACCCCCGGGGTTACCCGGAACTGTTATTATTGCCGAAAAACAATTCCTCTTCTTTCTCCGCACCGTTTTTCTTTCCCGATTCTCTTTCCCCGGGCAATATTTTCCCGTCATGCCGTTTCCTTTCCGCGTTTTTTTCCCGGCACTTCCGTCTCCGCATTTTCCTTTCCGGACATATTCCTTTCCCGGCAGACAAAAAAGCCGATAAGCAAAAAACAAGAATTTACAAAAAAAACAAAAAAGATACACCGGCCTGGCCGCAGGTTTTCAATATACAAAAAAGGCAACCGACGTTGCCTTTTTGTCTGCAAGCTCTTTGTAACGTCCCGGCAAGCAAGGAAAGCGGCAGCAACCGAAGCGTGCCGGGACGCCAAAAGTACAAAAGGTACGTAACCGGGCAATTTGTCCGCAATCTCCGAACTAATCACCGCTGCACAATTTATAAAATGCGGAGAACGAGGTGAGTAGTAAGAAATAAGGAAAATTGCGAGGGAGCGTACAAAAGGGTACGTAACCGAGCAATTTATCCGCAATTTTTGTACTAATCACCCGTTATACGCATTTTATTTGCGGTCACCCATCAAACGCAGCAAAGCCAGGAACAGGTTGATAAAATCAAGATACAGTTCCAAAGCACCGACGACAACCTTGCGGGTCATCGTATCGTCGTTGTCAGCCGACATATAGATCTGACGGATTTTCTGCGTGTCGTAAGCGGTCAGACCGGTGAAGACGACGACGGAAACGATCGACAGAACATAATAAAGAGCCGGACTCTGCATAAACAGGTTAACCACCGCGGCAATGATAATGCCCCACAGACCCATTCTGAGAAAGGCGCCCATTGAGGTCAGGTCGCGTTTGGTCACCGTGCCGTAAATGCTCATGGCGCCGAACATCGCCGCCGTAATCAGAAAGACGCGAACCATGCTGGCGCTGGTATAAACCAGAAAGATCGGCGCCAAAGACGCGCCCATCAGAGCCGAATAGAGCCAGAACACGCCGCGCACCTGCGCCAGGGTTCCGCTGGTCAGAACCCAGTTGAAACCGAAAATGACAATCAAAGGCGACAACAGAAACAGCCAGCCGAGAACCGACATGCCGCCGGTCTGCGGGTTGAACATCATGGTGATCAGCGAAGTGTTGGCGACCAGGAAAGCGACCGCGGCGGTAACCGCCAGCGCGCCGGCCATATGATTGTAAACGCTGACCAGATAGGCGCGCAAACCGTCATCGACGGCGGTTCTTTCCACCCCGACGTCGGTATAGTTCTTTTGCAAATCAACTTTTTCTTTAAACATAGGTTTCTCCTCAAAATAGACACGTAACTGTACTTAATATAGTTTTTAAATCCGCGCAAATCAAGCAGATTACTCATAAGCGTATAACAACCCGCCGTTTTGTTTCAGCCAGCGGCGGCCGGATTCGGCAAACGGACAGAGCGTTTTGACGCAGTTCCAGAAAGCCTTCGAATGATCACGGTGCCGCAAATGCGCCGTTTCGTGCGCAATCAGATAATCGATTGCGTTCATCGGCGCCAGGGCGATTCGCCAGTTGTAATTGATGTTGTTTAAGCTTGAGCAGCTGCCCCAGCGCGATTTGGTGTCCTTAATCGTCACCCGGTTAACCCGGCAGCCGATCAGCGCCGCCTTCTGCCGGGAAAGTTCAAGCAGCCTTCCGGCAGCCTCGCGACGGATAAAATCGCGCACCCGGCGCGGCAGGAAAGCCGCTTCTCCGGACACTTTCAGTTCGCCGTTTTCGACAAACACACCGCCTTTTAAATCCGGGCAATGGCGGATTGTCACTTTTTCGCCGAACAGGCTGATCTCTGCCCCGTCGGCAAACGGCCGGCTTTCCGGCACCGCCAGCAGATGCGCCTCTATCCAGCCGCGGTTTTCTTCAACGAATTTCAACGCCCGTCCGACCGGACACGACGGCGGCAGGTTAAGCACCGCCTGCCGTTCCTTTGGGTCGATTCGGAGCGCCAGCCGCCGGCAGCGGGGCGGCGACACGACTTTCAGCGGCAGACCCGCGGCCCGCTCGATTTCAAACGTCTTTCCAGTCAACAATGTAATCTTCATAATGCTTGACTTCCGATTCGGAAATGATCAGCCGGCCGCGCACCGACTGAAAGGCGCGGTGAACGCTGTCTTTGTCGCCGCTCACCAGCGGATGCCATTCGGGCAGGTCATAGCCGTTGTCCAGCAGCCAGTAAGCGCATGTTTTCGGCAGCCAGCGCGGTTTTTCGCGAATGGCTTTCAGGTCGACGCTGCGGCAGTCCGGCACTTTCTCAAACCGGTTTTCATAGATCCGGCACAAACAGCTTTTGGCGTCAAGAAAACGGCAGCGCACGCAGGTAAAATGTATTTTGCCGTCAATTTCCAGTTTGTTAAGGCAGCATTTGCCGCAGCCGTCGCACAAAAGTTCCCATTCGGCCGGGCTCATATCCTCCAGCTTCTTTTTTTTCCAGAACTCCGGTTCGACCGCGTTTTTGGCTTCCGCCGCCGGATCGCGCCGGGCAATGGTAACGATGTAACGTTTTTTTTCTTCCGTCATTATCCTATCTGCTCCGGCAACTGGTTGTCCTCGATCGGATCGGTAAACAGGGCGTATTCTCCCTGCCAGCCGAGCTTGACCGTCCCGGTCGGCCCGTGACGGTGTTTGCCGATGATTACGTCCGCGCGGTGGCGGGTGGCCTGCATCCGCTGTTCCCACTTGTCGTGTTTTTCCGGCGAATAGTTTTTGTCGGTTTCCTTCGGCTCTTCGTTCTGAATATAATAGTTTTCACGATAAACGAACAGCACGATGTCGGCATCCTGCTCAATGGAACCGGATTCGCGCAGGTCAGACATCACCGGCCGCTTGTCGTCTCGCATTTCTACCCCGCGGTTGAGCTGTGACAGGGCAATTACCGGCACGTTCAGTTCCTTGGCCATAATTTTCAGCCCGCGGGAAATTTCCGACAGTTCCTGCACGCGGTTGGCTTCTCCCCGGCTGGCGGAACCGGTAATCAGCTGAATATAGTCAATGACGATCAGCCCCAGCCCTTTGCTTCTTTTCAGCCGCCGCGCGCGGTTGCGGATGGCGTTGATGGTCAGCCCCGGGGTATCGTCGATGTAAAGCGGCATTTTTTCAAGCGAACGAACCACCTCGGCAATCCGCTCAAATTCGCCGTTGTCGATGTCGCCGTTGCGCATTTTCTGCGACGAAATGCCGGCCGCGCTGGAAAGCACGCGGGTGGCCAGCTGGTCGGCCGACATTTCAAGCGAAAAGAAAGCCACCCCGCGGGATTTTTCCTCCAGGTTGCGGTCACGGTACATCCAGTCGGCGACGTTGTAGGCAATGTTGGTCGCCAGCGCGGTTTTGCCCATCGCCGGACGGCCGGCCAGAATGATCAGGTCGGAATTGTTCAACCCGCCGGTCCGCTTGTCCAGATTGTTCAGTCCGGTTGAAATGCCGGAAATTTTGCCTTCGCGCTGATAAGCTTTTTCAATTGTGTTGAGCGACTGGGTCAAAGCGTCGGAAAACTCGACAAACCCCCGCTGTCCGTCGCCTTTGTCGGAAAGTTCGTACAACCGCTTTTCCGCTTCTTCAATCTGGCCGGAAGCGGAAGAGTCGATATCCTCCTTCATCGCATTATTAACAATGTCAAAACCGGTGGCGATCAGTTCGCGGCGCAGATACTGGTCGTAAATGTACTGGGCGTAATATTCCGGATTGGTGAGCGGCGATGAACTTTCCGCCAGCTTGATCAGATACTTGTAACCGCCGACATCATTTAACACGCCTTCCTGCTCGAAATAGTTTTTCAGCGTAATGGTGTCGGCCACGTGTCCGCGGGAAATCAGCTTGGAAATGACCTCGAAGATTTTGGCGTTGACCGCGTCGGCAAAATGCGCCGGCTTCAGAAAGTCGGAAACCTGCTCAAAAGCCTTGTTGTTGGAAAGAAGGGCGCCCAAAAGCGCCTGTTCGGCCTCAATGTTCTGCGGCAGCGACGCCGCGTCGATCTTTTCCATTGCCATAGTCGTTGTCATCTCCGTTGATCGTTTTTAACGGCTTCGTTGTAGCAGGAAATAAAATAAAAACAAACATAATCTTTCGCATTGCGCGATTAACTTATCCACAGGCTGTGAATAACGGGGATAAACTTCCCGGATCATGTTATCCTGAAGCCGGCAAAAAGGATGGCTTATCATGTTAAACCGGCTGAAAAAGTATGAAGAAGAATATTGCCGCAACACCTATTGCGGCAACAGTGAAGGCGGCGATTTCCGTTTTGAAGACCGCGGCAGCCGGCTGATTCTGACTGCTCCGCACGCGGTGCGCACCCTCCGCGACAACCGGCCGAAAGCGCCCGACCTCTGCACCGGTGCGCTGACCCGGCTGGCCGGCGAACAAAACGACGTTTCGACGATCATCCGCCGCCGCACGGGAGAAGAAAGAAACGCCGCCGCCGGCTTCGTCATTGACCGGCAGCTTGCAAATCATTGTTTTCTTGACATCCACGGCATGAACGGCGGCCGGGAATTTGAACTGGCGGTCGGCACCGGCATTTTACCGGCCGCGGACTATGCGCCGGAACTGGAACTGATCGGCCGGCTGGCGGAAAAATACAAAATCCGCTGGGTGACAAACCATCCGGACTACACCGGCAGATTCGGCCTTACCGGCAGCCTGCAGCGGCTGAACCCTCTGCCGCGGATTCTCCAGCTGGAATGGCGCTCCGACCTGCGTGACTTTTACCTTTTTCCCGCCGACGTGCTCGAGCGCACGCTGCCTTTTCTTTCCGAACTGGCGGGAACCGCGGCGCTGTTTTTCCGGCAAAAGCGGACTTGACAGCCGCGGCATTGCGTATTATCCTGATCAGGTTAGTCTGAATTATTAACCAATTAAATTTTATGCTATGAACAAATCAATGCAGACTCCGAAATTCGGAGATTTTCTGTTGTATGACGGAACTTTCGTTTCCGCACCGGCAGACGCAAAAGAAGTAAAGGGAATTTATCTGTACGACGGCATTTCGCTGATCGACTTTTCCCCGAAAAGAAAGATGTATCGCAAAGCCTGCCACTGGTGTTGGGAACACGGCGGAGAACTTGCTTCGGTCAAGACGCTTTATTTCATCATTTTTCATTTTGAGGAAATCAACCGGCTTCGCGCAGGCATCGGCCGCGATCCGCTGCCCGAAGACATGCTTGTCTGGTCTTCCTGCTGCCTGCGAAACCAAGGTTACACGGTTCTCAGTTATGCCGTAAACCTTTCGACCGCAATGGTTCACACTCTGATCGGCGAATGCGTGCAGCTCGACGACTGCGGCACCGCCAACACGGTTTGCGTTTTCGGCGAACCTCATGATAAGCGCACAAACGTATGAAGGAACCCCGTTCCGTATCCCCGCGTGTCCATGCACACCCGGGGATTTTTTTTACGCTTTTCCAAGATAATCGTTGCCCTCCCGCTTTTTTTATTTTATGCTGACAGTTAATTATTAACGCTTAAAGGAGTATCGGACTAATGAAAAAAATGATCTGGGCGCTTATCTTCGGCGCAATCGCCGTCCTTCCGGCTCACGCGGAGGACTTGGCTATTCCCGCGGCCTCCGGCAACGATGCCGCCGACAGCGCGAAAATCGAACAATACATGGAACAGGCCGTCGACAAACAACTTGCGGCCATGCGTTCCTCTTTACCGATGAAAGTCAGCGCCGGCGTCGTCTGGAAAGACGTCGAAAAAAACAAAGACGGCCTCCGCTACATCTATCAGATCGACATTGACGCAATGATTTCTTCGCTGCCTGCGGAATTGCGCCAACACATCGACGAAAACAGCAAAAAAGAAGTTCTCGGCAAAATGAAGTCCACCCTTTGTCCGCAGATCAAGCCGATGCTCTGCGTCAGTCTTGACCTGATAAGCACTTTCAGCCCCAAATTGCAACGGATTACCGCCACGTATCTGCAAACGGACGGTTCCGAGTTTGCCGGCTGCAGCTATTCTTTAAACGACTGCGCCGAAGAGCTTGAACAATACAATCAGAAAGTTTCTGCCGCGGAGTAATGCCATGAAAACGTTTGCGGCCGCAATTTTCTTTATTTTGTTTTCCTTCTTTCCCGCCGCCGCGCAAACGGAAAACGGCGGTCTCCGGCGGCTGAGCGACAAAGAGATCGACGCCCAGCTGCGCAATATGCAGGACTTGCTGCCGGTAGAGATACAAAGCGGCATCCGCTGGGTGGACATCAAACGCAGCGGCAGGGAGATCAAATATACGTACATTGTCAACGTCAATTCCGCCGAATGGAGTGACGGCGAACGAATGGCGATGATGACCAGGCTGCAGGATTTCGGCTGCCGGCAGCTGCTGCCGGCAATGTGTCAGGGAGCACAGGTTATGTTTGCCTCCGGGCTCACCGCCACCACCACCTACCACGACAGTTTCGGCAACTATTTGTTTGACTGCACGTTCAACGAAGAAATCTGCCGGCCGCCGGAAATGCCGGAAGAATGAGCTCTGCCGCGACCGCCGGAAATGCCGGCGGTTTCCTGCCGGCGGCGAAAAATCCGCTTTTCGGGACTGCCGTTTTCCTCGCGAATGTAAAAATTTTTTTAAAAATATACATTAAGCCAAATTAACAATTGCATTTTTCTCATTATAAGCGCATTTTAATTAACGAAACCGATTTCATTTTTATAAGGATATCCCAATGGACATTAATGATGTAAAAAACACTTTCGTAAAAGACGTTTTCCCCGTTTTTACCAAACAGGGCTGGGAAAAATATTTCAAACCGGCGTTCACCAAAGAAGGTTTTAACCGGCACTTTGCGGAAGTGGTCAAAACAATGTATACCAACATTGACTTCAAAGGCCGCACCAGCCGTTCCCAATACTGGTACTTTTCCCTGTACTATCTTATTTTGGCGATTGCCGCCGGCATTTTGGACGGCATCCTGTTCGGCGGCATCCTCGGCATGCTGCTTTCCCTCGGCCTGTTGCTGCCCAGTCTGGAACTGACCGTCCGCCGCATTCACGACCTCGGCAAGCCCTGGTTCTGGCTTTTGATCAGCCTGGTGCCTTTCATCGGCGGCATCGCGCTTCTGATTTGGTTCTGCATGCCGGGAGAAACCAAGGCCAACCAGTGGGGCGAACCGGTAAAATAAGGTTTTCTCCGTTTCTCTGAAAAAAGCCGTTTTCACAACGGCTTTTTTTCGTTTTGTTCAATTTCCGCCTTTTCCTTTTGTCAAACGGCGGAAATGCAGGATCATAAACAGTCCGGCCGTCGCCAGCAAAACCCCCGGCGCTGCGGCATAGCGGTAAGAATAACCGGCAGCAATCGGCAAACCGCCGAGCCAGGCGCCGACGGCATTGCCAAGGTTGAAGGCCACCTGCGCGCCGGAAGCCCCCAGCAGTTCGCCGCCTTCGGCATTGTCAATGATCAGCACCTGCTCGGGACCGGAAACGCCGAACAGACAGCCGGCGGCAACAAACATCAGCACCGCCGAAGCCGCCGGCACCGCCGCGGCAAAAACGATCAGCAAAAGGCTGACCGCCATCACCGCGATAAAAGCCGCCGCCACCGGAACCGCACCGCAACGGTCGGCCAGCTCGCCCGCCAGCAGGTTGCCGACCACCATTCCCGCACCGGCCACGACCATCAAATACGTCATTGACGACGGCGCAAAACCGGAAACGTGAACCAGCAGCGGATTAATATAGCTGTACCAACAAAAGACGCCGCCGTTGCCGAGCATGATCGCTCCCAGCAGAAACCAGGGCGCCGGACGGCCGAGAAAAGCAAACTGGCTTTTCAACCCGTGATCGGGCAGCGGCGGCACCTCCGGCACCATCCGCCATACCATGTAAAAGGTATACAAATCCCATGCCGCCACCAAAGCAAACATCGCCCGCCAGGAAAACGCATGGGCAATTGCGGTGCCGAGCGGAATGCCGAACAAATTGGCAACCGTCATGCCGGCGATCATGATGCTGACCGCCGCCGTCCGGCGCCCCGGCGGCGCAACCTTTTCGGCAATGATGCCGCCGACGCCGAAAAAAGCGCCGTGCGGCAGCCCCGACACGAAACGCATTGCCAGCATCGCCGCATAATCCGGCGACAAAGCGGCCAGCAGGTTGCCGGCCGTCATCAGCGCCGCCAGAACCAGCAGCGTCTTTTTCAGCGGCCGGCCGCGGGCGATAAAAATCAGCAGCAGTGCGCCGGCGCAAACTCCCAGCGCATAGGCGGCGACAAAATGTCCCGCCTGCGGAATGCTGACGTTGAGATCAGCCGCCGCACCGGACAAAACGCTCATCATGCCGAACTCCGACATCCCCAGCCCCAGCGTACCGGCCGCCAGGGCAAGCAAAGCGGACATGTTTTTCATCATTTTTTGCCTCTTGTTGAATTTTCCTTTCATAAAAGAATAGTTCCTCCGTTTGCAGATTCAACGATTCGGCCGTTTTTTTACGGCAAATTAACCGTTGCCGGCTAAAATTGAACAAAAACATACGGGAAGAACAAACATGCTGGAAGCAATTATCGAAATTGTCCGCGAATGCGGAAAAATCATACTCGACCCGCCGGCCAAAGAAGTCGGCAGCAAAAACCGCAACCCCAAAGACCTGGTTACCTCCTGCGACATTCAAATTCAGGAAATTCTCAGGCAAAAGCTGACCGCGCTGCTGCCGGAAGCCTCTTTCCTCGGAGAAGAAGGAAGCACAGACTACCGCCGGGACGGATATTGTTTTGTCTGCGATCCGATCGACGGCACCGTCAACTTTGTAAAAAATTACCGCTGGAGCTGCGTTTCCGTCGCCCTGCTGAAAGACGGACGCCCCCAAACCGGGGTGGTTTTCAATCCGTTTGCCGACGAACTGTTTACCGCGGAAAAAGGCAAAGGCGCTTTCCTCAACCGACGTCCGATCCGCACTTCCGCCGATTCGCTCGATTTTTCGCTGGCCGCGTTCGGCACCGGCACTTATGATATGAACCTGACTTGGAAACTGGCTGCCGCCTATTGCGAAACGGCGCTCGACATCCGCCGCAGCGGCGCCGGCGCACTTGACCTCTGCAACGTTGCCTGCGGCCGCACCGGAATTTTCTGGGAACTGACGCTGAAACCCTGGGACTTTGCCGCCGGAGCGCTGATCGTCGAAGAAGCCGGCGGCAGTATCAAAAACTATGACGGCAGTCCGCTGACGGATTATTTTGCCGTTCAGAGCGTATTTGCCCTTGCCAATCCGAAAATCCCGATTCTCAAAGTCTGACCGTCCCGTCTTTTACGGCTGCGAAAAAAGCCCGGCAAACGCCGGGCCTTAGCACATTGACAGACAACATCAGAGCAGATCGTCCCTCCAGTCCGAAGCGGTCATAAAGCCGGAAGCGGACGGTGCGGACGCAGACACAGGCTCCGCAAGCTCGCCGGCAATCCAGTCGAACACCGGTGCCGAAGCCTCTTCAAAACGGCTGACGCCGAGAACATAAGCCGGTTCGGCATAGCCGCTGCCGGCAATGACGACAACTTCCTCCGCATCGGGCCATTCCTCTATCGCCTCGTTCAACAACTCGATGCGGCTGTTGAAACGCCGGTCGTAACCGCCGACGGTTCCCCGAGGTTCTTCTTTTTCCGCCGTGTCGATGGCAATGTCGATCAGACCGTCCAGTTTCCGCATTCGGACTTCCTCTTCGAGAATCTTCTGCGTTTTGTTGGAAACGACGGCCACGACACACCCGCACGCATTGAGCTTCCGCAAAAACGGCAGGGCGTTTTCGGTCAGCGGCGGCAGCGGCAGACGACGATAGGTCTGGTAAAAAATCTCCCGTGCCCGGCGGCCTTTCTCGTCACCCAGCAGTTCGCAAAAGCTTTGCCAGATTTTTTCCGGCTGTTCGCCCTGCATGCTTACGGTATCGTCCAGCGTCCACCTGGCATGCAAATTCGGATCAACTTCCGCCAGCATCGCCAAATAAGCCGGATGAACCTTGTTTTCTACAATGTCGGAGACAAGCGCGTTGTCCCATCCCAAGATAAATAATTTATTTTTCATATCGTTAAAAATTTGAGTTTCCGCAAATCTTGTAGCATATATGCAAATTTTTGTCAAACGGCTTTTCCCGTTTTCTCCCGAACGGGGCTCGCAACCTGGCAGATTTCGGCAAAAAGAAAAGATCGGATCCGAATAGACAAAAACAGGTCTTGACTTTCCGTTCAAAACAAATTATGCAAAAGGCGGAAACATATTTATTAAGTCATTTTTAAAATTTTTTACTATTATGAAAAAGAACCTGTACATTTTCAGACACGGACAAACGGATTTCAACCTGCACAATATCTGGCAGGGCTGTCAATGCAACCCGGACCTGAACGAAACCGGCAGAAGACAGGCTTACGAGCTCGGACAAAAACTGTTGCCGCTTAACCTCGAAGTCATCTACGCTTCTCCGCTCAAACGCGCGCTGCAAACGGCGGAAATCGCTGCCGGACAGATGAAGCCGACGCCTAAAATAGAAATTATTCCCAACCTCAGGGAAGGAAATTTCGGTTTGGCGGAAGGTTCCCGGATCGGAAAGCTCATGCGCGACTGCCCCGAACTGACGGAACAGATCGTCAATCCGACAAAAGAAACCTGGGACAAGGCATTTCCCGGTCATGACAGCGAAAGCAAACACCAGATTTTCGACCGTGTGATCGGCGCCCTCGGAGAAATTGTTCTCTATCCCGGGGACAACATCGGCATTTCCGCCCACGGCGGCGTCCTGAGCGCCCTGGCCTGCGGACTGGAACTGTCAGACGTCGACTGTGAAAACTGCGCGGTGCTGCACCTGACGTACGACAGGGTTGCCCGCACCTTTGCCCGTGCCGAGTAACGGCTTCAAACTCCGCCGCTTCTTATCCTTAACCGGAAAGAACCGGCGGAGTTTTTTTATGCCCTCAACCCGAAAAACATCTTTCTGTTTATCTTTTTTTTATCCCTAAATATCCGTTACTGGCGGCTGAGACCGTTCAGCCAACTGACAATTTTGTTGTCAACTTCCCGTTCATAACCTTCCGGCAGATTGTTGAAGGCGGCCGCGGTATCAACTTCCGCATTTTTTGCTTCTTTAACAAAATCGGCAAAAAAGCTGCCGTAATTGCTGCCCTGAGTGGAAAAAGGAACCACGATTCGCCCGCCGAAATCCGTCTGTTTCAGATAAGAAAACAACGGCGTCGCCATCGTATACCACCAAACCGGCGCGCCGACAAACACGACGTCGTAAGCTTTCGGATCGGGAAGTTCTCCGGCCAGTTCGGGATATTCCCCGTTTTTCAGCTGTTTTTTCAACGTCAGATAAAACCACGGCGTTTTCTTAAACTTTTCCCTGGTTTTGATTTCATAAATGTCGGCGCCGGTCTTTTCCCTGATCTTTTCGGCAATCTCGCGGGTATGTCCGTCAAGCGAATAATAAACCACCAGCGCTTTGCCGAAATGCCCGGTAAATTCCTTTTCCGGACCGGCATACCGCAACATTTCCTCCTTGTTCCCTGCCGCCACCCTCATCAGATGCCAGACGCTCGCCGCGGCAATGACAACAACGGCGGCAATAACGAAATAAACAACAAACTTTAACATGAAATTTCCTTTCCCGATTTTGTTTTCTCATAATCATATATCTTAATCGTTACTTTTCAATAAACGATCGCCGGCACTGCCCGCATCCGGCGGAAAACGACTTTTTCCGGCTTTCCGCAAAAAACAGTTGACAATAACAATATATAGAATATATATTATATATAATTATTGTCATATATTGAAAGGATTATATAATGAAACTGTCATCCCTTCTGCCGGGATTTGTTCTGTTCCCCTTTTCCGCGCAAGCCAACCCGGCCTGCGTGGTCTGCACGGTTGCCGTCGGCGCCTCGCTGGAAATCGCCCGCCGGCTGGGCATCAACGACAACGTGGTCGGTCTGTGGGCCGGCGCCATGCTGGCCATTCTCGGCTACTGGACGATCGCCTGGTTTGAAAAGAAAAACTGGCGTTTTGCCGGCCGCGATTTTTGGCTGATCGCCCTGAGCGTCGCCATGATCGGATTCGTTTATCGGGATATGCTGACATATTCGCCGCAGATTTTTCTGTTTCTTTATATTGATCCGTTTTTGCTTTCCGCCGTCGCCGGCGCCCTGATGTTCATAGCTTCAATGCAACTATACGAACGGATGAAAACAAAAAACGGCGGACACGCCCATTTTCCGTTTGAAAAAGTCGTTTTGCCGCTGACGTTCTTAACCGCCGCCAGCGCCGCCATAAACTACTATCCCTATTAACTTCCAAGGAGAAAAAACATGAAAAAAATTCAAAACGTAAAAGAATATGTGGAAAAGATAGATTCGGCCAAGAAGGTAAACCCGAAGGACCTTTCGTCGGATCAGGACCTGACGATCGGGATCATGAACCTGATTTCGATTGAGGAACACCTGATGTTTTCGGGCGCCAAGACCGGCAAGACTTCGTATTACGACCTGATTGAGCAGGTTCGGGAAATACGCAAGCAGCTGATGCAGAAAGTGATTCCGGAATATGAAGGGGAAGTCTGGTGCATCTCCAAGCACCTTCTTTCGGCCTCGATGCGCCTGATGGAAGTGGGAACCAAACAGCAGAGCCTCGGCCACAAACAGGAAGCCTACGGGCTGTTTGACCGGTCCTATGAACTGTATTGCCTGTTTTGGGGCTTGAACATGAAGCTTTTAAACCTGGAAGATGTAAAATGGGTGGAAGACAGTTTTGCGGACGTAAAGAAACTGACGGAGGAACTTTCAGCAGCAGAGACGAAAGCCGCCGCGGAGGCGCCGGACAACACGTCCGGGCAGGGGGAAGAGGCGTCGCCGGCCGAACCGGAAAGCGCTTTGGCCAAGATGAAGGCCTTTGTCCGCAAAGCCGTCGACTGCTGCATTGAATAAGGAGAAAAAACATGCGCAAAATATTTTATCTGTTTGCTCTGGTATTGCTGTTTGCCGGCGGCTGCGACGCCCGAAAAGAAAACGCCCCCGCCCTTGCCAACGACAAAATTTACTTTTTCTATTACAACGAGTGTCCCTATTGTCATGATGCCATGGACTACATGAACGCCGAATATCCGCGGTTGAAAGTAACCATGGTCAACATCCACAATCCCGGCGGCTACGAACTGCTGCTGAAATGCGCCGAAAAATTCAAACTCGGCCGCAATGTCGGCACGCCGCTGTTCTGCATGGGCGACCGCTACCTGATGGGCTGGTCGGAAGAAAGCCCGCGGCAATTTGACGAATATGTCCGCCCCTATCTGCAATAAACGCTCTGCCCCGGCATGCTCCGGGGCTTTTTTGTTGCAATTAGCCGCCGGTTTGCTATATTAAAACAAAAAACAAACGGGAAAAAAATGACGGAACAGCAACGGCAGCTGCCGACGGAAATCATGAAAAAAGCGGTCAGGGGCATTTCCTATATCGCCCATCCTTTAAGGCTGCGCATATTGGAATATCTGGACGTCAACGGCAGTTCCTCGGTTTCCGCCATCACCAAGGCCCTCGACGAGGAACAGGTCGCCGTTTCGCAAAGCCTGCGCAAAATGCGCGACGCCAGCCTGGTCAAAACCAAACGCCGCGGCATTTTCATCTATTACGACATCTGCGAAGAATATCCGGCCAGCGTTTTTACCTGCCTGCGCAAGCTCTACGGTTTCATGACCGACGATTATCAGTACCTGCGCGACGACTGCAAGCGGATGCTGCCGGCAGACTATACCATGATGGCGGCCAACCGTATCAAATTGTTTGCCAACTACGATAAAATGCGCATCCTCGAATATCTGACCTTAAACGGCCCGCAAAGCGTCAGCGGCATCATCGACGGCATCGGCTGCGAACAGATCAAGGTTTCCCAATATCTGAAACGCCTGCGCGACGACGGTTTCGTCACCGCCTGCCGGCAGGGGCGTTTCATCATTTACAGTATCACCAAAGGCGTGCACAAAACCTGCATCGAATGTATCCGCAAACGCTACAATTCGCTTGCCGACAAATCGCTGTTCTGATTTTTTCTCCGGCCGCCGCCGAACCTGTCCTCAGCCGCCGAGAACCTGTTTCAGCCGCGCCGCCGCCAGCAGCAGCGCCGTTTGCGAAGGAGCCGAATCCGCCAGAGCGTTTAACATCACAAAATCATGAATCGTTCCGTTAAAACGGACCGAAGCCGTTTCTACGCCGGCATCGTCAAGCCGCCGCGCCAGTTCTTCCCCTTCGTCGCGCAAAACGTCGTTTTCGGCGGTAATCACCAGTGCCGGAGGCAGCCCGCGCAATTCTTCCGCCGACGCCTTCAGCGGACTGGCCAAAATGCCGTTGCGCGCCGCCGGATCGGTCGTATAGGCGTCCCAAAACCATTCCATCGCCTTTTTCGTCAGCCACGGACCGTCGGCAAAGTCCCGGTAAGATTCGGTTTCAAAAGCGGCCACCGCCACCGGATAAAACAGCAGCATAAATCTTATCTTCGGCACAAAACCGGCGGCTTTGGCTTTTAAAGCCAAGGCCATTGCCATGTTGCCGCCGACGCTGTCGCCCGCCAGAGCCAGCCGCTCCGTATCAAGCCCCGACCGCCCGCCGTTTTCGACAACATGCTTCAGTACCGCGAACAATTCTTCCGTCATCTGCGGAAAACCGTTTTCCGGCGCGTTCTCATAAACCGGAAAAACCACCGCTGCCCCGCTTTCTTCCGCCAGCGTCCTGATCAGCCGCTCGTGGGTTTTGTCGCTGCCCATCACCCAACCGCCGCCGTGAATATAAAAAACAACCGGCAAAGCGCCTTTCGCTTCCTTCGGACGAACGATTTCAACCGTCATCTTCCGCCCGTTCACGGTTTCAATTTCCGTCCTCTCCGCAACCGTATCCGCAGCATCCGCCTTCCCGCCGCTCTGCACGTCGGCGAGCACCTGCCGCGCCGCCGCCGGCGTCTGTTCGTACAAAGGCCTGCCGCCCTTTTCCGCCAATTCGTCGATAAAACTTTTTTCCTTTTTCATCAGTCTTGCCCGTGCCATATTTTTTCTCCTTATGAAAAATTTTTCTCAAAAACAAATATAAGCCCGACAACCGCAAATTCAATTCGCCGCTTTTCCGCCTGCCGATTTTGCTTGCCAAACGGCGGCAAAAGGGCAAAAATGAAAAAAAACGGACAATTATCCGAAAGGAAACGAACATGCGCAGCACAATCCTGATTTTACTTTTTGCCGCCCTGCTCTCCCCCGCCGCCCGGGCAGAGGAGAAAACCCCGGAAGCTTTTGCCCGGATAGAAACGGAACTGAAGCAAGAGCGTCCGGACGCATGGGAAATCAAGGACATTATTTATCATGCTCCCGCTTTTTCTGCGGACGAAAAGCAAAAAATTGCCGAACAAATCGAACTGTCCGCTTTGCCGTACAAACAAAAAATCATTCTCCGAAATTATCTCGGCATCCGCCGCCCGGAAAAATTTGCAACCCTCGAACAAAAGATGCGGCAAATCGAAGAAATCTCCCGCCGTTCCGACGGACCGGAAATCAACCTGCATCCGGTACTGCCGCTGTTTTCCTTTCCCCGGAACCCGGCTGACGGGGATTATCGGGAAAAGCTTCAGACTTATTACAACGTCGCCTTTGTCAACGAAGACAACATCAGAAGCAATATCGCCCGTTTTCCCGCAGCCGGCGGCAGGGGAACAACCGTGCCGGCCGAAGAAACTACCGAACAACAGCGGATAAAAGACTATGTTGAACAATACGGACAATATGCGGCGGATCAAGAAGCAGAAAACCTTTTCTTTTACACGCCGCAAAATTCTCCCCTGTGCCGGGAGCTGGCCGAAAACAAGGTTTATGAGCTGCCTGAATACTATGATTCGCGTATTGTCGACGGTACTCTTTATTATCCGATTTTTATCAATCTGGACACACCCGGCCCGGAAAGATTCCGTCTCAAAAAAACAGCTGAATTCAGCGGGGAAGGCGTTGAAAGCAACGGGTTCTTTCTGGAAGCGGAACAAAACGGCAAAACCGTCGAAATCGAGTTGCCGACCTATCGCTTTTTGACCGGCAAACTGGTAAAATACAAGAACGACATATATCTTGTCAGCCAAAATACGGACGAATACCGCATTTTCCGTTTTGACCTGCGGCAGGGCTTTTCCCACGTCTGTTTTCTGTCGCCCGAAAAAGTTTCCGCCTATGAGGAACAATTGAAAACAGACGCACCTCTCTGCCGCCGGATCGTAAACAAACAATACGCCGTTTACCGGCCGCGGACGGCGGACGAAACTCTCACCGCCGCCGAAAAAGAAAAATTTAAAATCAATCTGTGCAATTTCCTGGTTTCCGAAGCAAAACTCCAAACCCGTTCTTACACGGTCACATCCTTTGCCAACTCGTCCAAAAGCGCCGTTCTCCGGGAGTGTTTCGCCGCCACCGGCGACAGATGGAACTTTCCCCTCCGCGGCTTCAACTGGCTGACCGCCCGCAACGAACTGCTCAACCTCGACGCCGACAACGACGGACAAAAAGAAATCCTGCTCTACACCGATTTTGACAGGGGCGTCGGTTACGGCTGTTCGGAAACCTATCCCGTCGTCTATTATCCGCAAACGGGAAAATTCGACATCAACCTGTTTTTTTGGGAAATGACCTGCCACGGCGCCCGCAAATCCATTGTCGGCATCAACGGCAAAAACTATCTGCTGGTTGAACAAGAGCAAAAACTTCTCGCTCTTTTTGAAGCCGTCACAAAGGAAAACGGGAAAAAAGAATTAAAACAGTTGTGCAAGTTTACCCCCATGCTTGTATATTATTAAAATACGTCAAGGAGAAAAACATGAACAAAGTCATCGTCGTCGGCAGCGTCAACATGGACATAACCGCCCGTACGGACAAACTGCCCGACACGGGAGAAACGGTTGCCGCCCGTTCAGTCGAATATCTGCCCGGCGGCAAAGGACTGAACCAGGCGGTTGCCGCCGCCAAAATCGGAACCACGGTCGTTCTCGCCGGCTGTCTCGGCAGCGATTCTTTTGCCGATGAGCTGGCATCGTTCGTCCGCCGGCACAAAATAGATGTTTCCTGTCTGCGCCGCAGCGAAAAAAACTCCGGCATCGCCCTTATCACCGTCGACGAACGGGGACAAAACACCATCGTCGTCGCCCCCGGCAGCAATGCCGACGTGTGCCCGGAAGACGTTAAAAAACTGCCCGTCAGCCCGGGCGACGTCGTCGTCTGTCAGTTTGAAATTCCGCCGGCCGCGGTTGCCGCCGCTTTCGCCAAAGCCCGCCGGTACGGCGCCCGGACGATTCTCAACCCCTCGCCGGTCTGTCCGATCCCTGATGAAATATTCCGCAATACGGACATTTTGATCGTCAACGAAACCGAACTGGCGTTCCTTTCCCGGGAAAACGTCGATGAAAACACGCCGGCCGAAAAAATCGCCGACGCGGCCGAAAAACTCAAAACCGACGCCGAACAGACCGTAATCGTCACGCTCGGCAGCCGCGGCGCGCTGGTTGCCGGCAGCAAGGACATGCTGTTCGTCGACAGTTACAAAGTGCCTGCCGTCGACACCGTCGGCGCCGGAGACTGCTTTGCCGGAGTTTTCGCCGCCAAACTGGCAGAAGGAAAAGACGTCGGCGAAAACGTCAAAACCGCGGCTAGAGCCGCTGCCGTCTGCGTCACCCGCAAAGGCGCCGCGCCGGCCATGCCCGACGCCGGCGAATTGGAACATTTCTGCTCGGTCGGCTGCCTGCCGTAAAAAAACAAGCGTTTTATTGCCGAACGCCGGAATTGATTTTATCAATCCCGGCGTCATTATCGTTCTTCCGTCTATCAAATGTCAGCGTTCCGTTCCCGCTTTCACCGAACCGGATAAAAAGCCCTGCCGGGCAGAAACGGGCCGCCGCTCTTCCGCATTGTTTTTTTCTTCCGTCTCCAAAAAATCGCACCTGATTTCCCTTCTGAACGTTTCCTGAAACTTTTCCTTGCCGTAGTCGGCCGGCAAATCCCCGTTTTTCACCTTATTTTCAACAATCCCGGAAATAATGTCGTATTTAGCTTTGACAAAACTTTTGATAAAATACGGCGCCACTCCGAAAAATTCGCCGCGGTTTTCATCAACAATCTGCTGCGTCATTTTTATGAACTGAATTCTGTCCCGTTCAAAATTCGCTACCGTCGGCTTGGAAGTAATGCTGTCACTCCGTTTGTAAAAACCGTAAAATATATCCGGATTGGCAACAATTTTCGCGTCTTTCATCAACAACATCACCGTCGCCGGAAAATCCTCACAGACTTTCAAATCGGGAGCAAACTCCGGCAGCATCCCGACATATTTTTCAAGCATGTCTTTTCTGTACACCTTACTCCACAAAGTCGTGTCGGCATCAATAATGAACGGCGCCGTCATTATGTTTGCGGCTTTGCCTTTGCGTGCCAGCCTTTCAACCACACCATTATGTTTTTTACCGGCGTCAGGCTGCAAAATAAAATTTCTGTCGCCGCTGAATTCCATGCCGATAATACATAAATTGGCATCAGCTTCCTTCATTCTTTTCACGGTTCCGGAAAGGGCGTCCCTTCTGGTATAAAAATCGTCACCGTCCAAAGAAAAAATGTAATCGTTTTCATCGGCGCGGCGAAGCGTTTCCGCAACAATCGCCCTGAAAGCCCCGGCCGGTCCTTTGTTTTGTTGCCGAACATAATGAACGTTTGGATTGTCATACCCCTTCACGATATCTCCTGTGTGATCCGTCGACCCATCGTCAAGGACAATCAGTTCAACATTCGGATAATCCTGCATCAAAACAGAATCTATCGCCCGTTTTATCGTTTTTTCGTCATTATAAGCCCGCATCTGAATAAAACATTTTTCCATGAAATACAACCTCATACCAGTTATTGTTACAGATAAACCATCGTTTATCCGACAAGGAAAATATACAGAAAAAATATTATAAAATCAAGCAGGCCAGAAAATCGTTCCAACTAACGGACCGTTGCGGGCCAAAGACCGTCAAATTTACACATTTATGGCAAAAGTCACTTGGGCAACCAAGCTGTCAATTCAATTCCCTAATATATAAAGCCACATAAAAAAACTCCCGGCCAAACGCGGGAGTTTTTTCATAAATTGGCGTACCCGAAGGGATTCGAACCCATGACCTTTGGCGTCGGAGGCCAACACTCTATCCAGCTGAGCTACGGGTACAATATTTGCAGTTCGTGATACTAATAATACATTTCAAAAAAAAATGCTACAATTTTTTTTATTTTATTAAATAATTCTTGACTTTTTCGCAAACTCTGGCTATTAACAAGCAACGAGTTTGTTTTTGAGGAATAAAATTATGGTTAAAAAATGTGATATTACCGGCACCGGCGTTATGAGCGGGAACAGCGTTAGCCATGCTAACAACCATAACCGCCGTCGTTTTATGCCGAATCTGCAAGTTGTTTCTCTGTTCAGCGAAGCTCTGAACAAAGTTTTCAAGCTGAAGATCTGCTCCAAAACTTTGCGTTCGATTGAGCACAACGGCGGTTTGGATTCTTATCTGGAATCCACTTCCGGCAACAAGCTCAGCGAAGAAGCTTTGAAAATCAAAAAAGCGGTTGCCAAGAAAAAAGGCCCGGCTGCCAAACCGGCTGCTTCCGCTGCCAGAAAAGCCGTTCCGGCCCGCATTGCCAAAAAGGCTGCCAAAGCTGCTGAATAGTTTTGCTTACAATAAGATTGCCTGAAAGCACCTTTCTCGGAAGGTGCTTTTTTTATGCCGTAAAAATAAAAATCAACATCAGTCAGCCGGCTTACCGCAACGACCATTTTCTGCAATTGAAAACGGTGATAGCCAAAATCTGGATTTATGGTGCGTTACAACATGGAAATCGGCAGCACATACAGCCGTTTGCCGGAGTTTTATGGCAGGGAAATCAAAATCGAACCGATCAACAGAAGCGAAAACTTCATTACAAAAAAGGACAGCGGAAACAATCGGCGAAAAACGGCGGAAGGGACGGGCAACCCCAAAAGACGAAGTAAAGAAAAAGCAGAAAAGGATAAAGAGAAAGAAGAAGCAAGGAGAATAAAAAGATAAAGAAAAATGAGAAAAAGAGAAGGGAAAAGACAAGAGGAAGGAAAAGGCATAAAAAACAATAAAGCAAGAAAAAAGCAAAAACAAAAGAAAACACGAAATAAGGAGAATGAAAAAACGAAGAAAAACAAAAAGGCAAGAAAAGATAAGAAGAACGGCAAAAGAAAAAAAGCAAAAAACAAAGAGGAAAAGCAAAAAGAGCATGCAAAAACAACAACCGGAAGGAAGTAAAACAAGAAGAGAAAAAACGAAGAAAAACAAAACAAGAAGAAAAAAAACAAAGGGGAAAGCAAAAATGCTTTCCCCGCCTTTGCAAAACAGAATCCGGCTTAATCAATATACACCGTATGCAGCATATTCGTCCGTCCCTTGACACCGAGCGGAAAACCGCCGGTGATGATGATGTGGTCGCCTTTGTTTGCTGCGCTGCTTGCGAGCGCCACGGTTTTGGCCGTCTTCAAAACGGTCGGAGCTCCGGAGAGTTAACCGGCTTAATCAATATACACCGTATGCAGCATATTCGTCCGTCCCTTGACACCGAGCGGAAAACCGCCGGTGATGATGATGTGGTCGCCTTTGTTTGCCGCGCCGCTTGCGAGCGCCACGGTTTTGGCCACGTCTTCAAAACGGTCAAAACTCTGAAAGGTCGATTCGTTGATAAAGCGCCGGGCACCCCAGACCAGCCCCAGCTGACGGGCAACCTTAATGTTCGGGGTAACGGCAACGATCGGAATATCCGGCCGCTCGCGGGAAACGAGAAAAGTTGTCCGGCCCGAACTGGTATAAGTTACCACCGCCTTGACGTTTTTCAGAACCTTGGATATTTCGCTTGCCGCGTAAGTGATCGAATCGGCCTCGCCCATGCAGCAGGAAACCGACTGCAAATTCTTCATATACTGGAAAAACAGCGGATCCGCCTCAACCTGAGTGATGATCTTGTTCATCATCTTCACCGCTTCCACCGGATATTTTCCGGCCGCCGTTTCGGCCGAAAGCATTACCGCGTCGGCACCGTCATAAACCGCGGTCGCCACGTCGGAAACCTCCGCCCGGGTGGGGGTCGGTTTTTCGATCATCGATTCGAGCATCTGGGTGGCAACGATCACCGGCCGCGCATATTTGCGGCAGGCGTTGACAATCTTCTTTTGCAGAACCGGCACCGTTTGCAGCGGACACTCGACCCCGAGGTCGCCGCGGGCAACCATAATACCGTCGGAAAGCTTGATAATATCTTCCAGTTCGACGATCGCGCTCGGTTTTTCAAGCTTGGAAATAATCAACGCCCGGTCGCCGATCAGCGCTTTTGCCGCCCGCACGTCGTCGGCCGACTGAACAAACGAAAGGCAGACCCAGTCCACGCCCATTTCCAGGGCAAATTCCAGATCGCTCCGGTCTTTTTCGGTAATTGCGGAAATCGGCAGTTTGATGTTCGGCAGATTGACGCCCTTGTGGCTGGAAAGTTCTCCACCGACCTTAACTTCCGTCACCGCGCTCGCCGCATCGCATGATTTGACCGTCAGAACAATGTTGCCGTCGTTCAGCAGCAGGTCGTCGCCCGGTTTGATCGCGGCGAAAATTTCCTTGTGCGGCAGCGTCACCCGCGCTTCATTGCCGGGTTCTTCCTTCATGTCGAGGACAAATTCGCCGCCCTCTTTCAAAACCACGCTGCCGGCAGCAAACGAACCGACGCGGAGTTTCGGCCCCTGCAAATCGGCAACGATGGTGGTAAACAGTCCCTTTTCTTCCGCCAGGCGGCGAACAATGTCATAACGTTGTTTGTGTTCTTCGCGGGTTCCGTGGCTGAAGTTAAAACGAAAGGCGTCGGCGCCGGCGTCAAGCAGAGCGGAAATGGTCCGTTCGTCGGCGGAAGACGGCCCGATTGTGGCAAGAATACGCGTATATGTCTTTTTTGGCATTTTCATCCTCTCTCACGTTTTTTTATTATAGCGGCATTATAGGCGCTAAAATTTAAACTTCTACAAGATTTTTTCGTACCCACAATTTATTTGCTTGTCAAAAGATATAGCTTTTGCTAATCTCGCTTACAACCAAAAAAAATTTTTCGGGAGATAAAAAAATGACAGAAGTTGGAGGCATTGCTGCCGACAGGCTGCGCTCGCTGATCGAACGCATCGAACGCTTGGAAGAAGAGAAGAAAGCCCTCTCGGGCGACATCCGCGACGTGTTTGCCGAAGCCAAATCGGCCGGTTTTGACGTCAAGATCATGCGGGCGATTTTAAAATTGCGCAAAATGAACGCCGCCGACCGCGACGAACAGGAGTTCCTGCTCGACACCTATCGCAAAGCGCTTGATTTATAGGCCGAGCGCAACGCCTAAAATTCCGCCGAGAACGATATAAAGAATGGGGTGCAGTTTGAAAAAGTGAATTGCGCCCCAAAATATTGCGCACAAAGCGGCGGCTTCCATATTCGTCAGTGCCAGCCTGCCCAGTTCCGCCCCCGCGTTCAAAATCAGCGCAATCACCGCCGGCCGGACGGCATACATCAGATTTTGAAAAAAGTCCGTCTGCCGGAACTTGTCCAGAAGCGCGGCAATAATCACGATAATGATCAGCGACGGAAGCACCAGTCCGAAGGTTGCCGTCAGGGCGCCGGAAACGCCCGCCGCTTTAAAACCGGCATAAGTCGCCATGTTGACGCCGACCGGTCCGGGCGAAGATTCCGCCACCGCGATCATATTGACCAGCTGTTCGGAAGTAAACCACGGATAGCGGGTGCTCAGGTCAAACAGGAACGGCACCGTAACCAGCCCGCCGCCCAAAGCGAACAGACCGATTTTGAAAAACTCGAAAAACAACAGGGCATAAACCGTCATCTGCCTAACTCCTGATCAAAAGACCGATTACCGCCGCCGCCAGCACCACCGTTACCGGCGAAACCGACAGCCATGCCAGCGCCAGCAGCGACAGGCAGAAAATGATGCCCTGAAACCAGCTGCCGACGCCCTTTTTCCACATGCCGAGCACCACGTCGAAAATCAGCGCGATCACAACGATTCGAATGCCGGCAAAGGCATGCGCCACATATTCGTTTTTCATATAAAAGCTGACGGCGTTGGCAATCGCTATAATAATGACGACCGAAGGCGCGACCATGCCGGCGGTAGCCGCAACCGCGCCGGAAACACCCTTGAGCTTGTAACCGATAAAAGTCGACACGTTGACGGCAATGATCCCCGGCGTGCACTGGCCGATTGAATAATAGTCCATCAGCTCTTCGTCGGTGGTCCATCGTTTCTTTTTTGCCAGTTCGGCCGAAAGCAGCGGAATCATCGCATAGCCGCCGCCAAACGTAAACAGCCCGATTTTGAAGAATGTTGTAAACAAATTCCATAAAACCGACATTTTTTGTTGTTCTCCGTTTCAAAAACCTTAAAATGAAATTATATAAACATATGCTTTCATAATCGTTAAACAAACGGAGACAAAATGATCATCGCCGTTTTAAAGGAAACCGCCGATTACGAACGGCGGGTTGCCCTCACCCCGCCGGCAGCACAAAAGCTGACTGCCGACGGTACAAAAATAAAAATGGAAAAAGGCGCCGGCAAAGCGGCCGGATTTGCCGATAAAGAATATGAAAACGCCGGCGTCGAAATTGCCGAAGACGCCGCCGCCGCCCTGAAAGGCGCCTCCCTGCTGTTTAAAATACGTGCTCCTTCGGCCGAAGAAACCAAACGGCTGCCCGACGGGCTGACGGTGATTGCCGATTTTCGCACGTTCGTCCCCGACTGGGAACTGATCAAAAACCGCCGCTTCAGCCTGTTCGCCCTGGAACGGATTCCCCGCATCTCCCGCGCACAGGACATGGACATTTTGTCTTCGCAGGACAATCTGGCCGGCTACAAAGCGGCAATCGAGGCCGTCAACATGCTCAACCGCGCGGTACCGATGATGACTACCGCCGCCGGATCGGTGATGCCGGCCAAAATTCTCGTTGTCGGCATCGGCGTCGCCGGCCTGCAGGCCATCGCCACCGCCAAAAGGCTGGGCGCCGTCGTCTTTGCCCACGACATCCGACCGGAAACCCGCGAACAGGCGGAATCCCTCGGCGCCCGCTTTGTCGAACCGGAACGTTTGAACGAAACGATTGCCGAAGCGGACGTCGTCATTACCGCCGCCGGATCGCCGCCCCGGGCACCGATATTGTTCAAACAAAGGGAAATCGGCCTGCTTAAGGCCGGCAGCGTGCTGATTGACGTTTCCGGCAACGTCGAGGGACCCGGTTCGCCGGAAACCTTTACCACCGAAAACGGTGCCGTCGTTACCGTCGACAGGCAAATGGCGTCGCTTTTGCCCGATACCGCCAGCCGGCTGTTTGCCAACAATCTCTGCAACTTTTTCCGTCTGCTCGGCAGCGGTCCGGCCGCCGGCCAAACCCCCGATTTTGCCGACGACGTCATCAACCGCACCTGCATTTGCTGGCAGGGAGAAAAAAGGGAGTGAGCCATGAATGAACTGCTGATTATTTTCGTGCTGGCCGCCTTCATCGGCTATTTCGTCGTCTGGGGCGTCACCCCGGCGCTGTACTCGCCGCTGATGAGCGTGTCAAACGCCATTTCCGGCGTAATCATTCTCGGCGCGATCGGCGTTGCGGGAAACGCCGAAAGCATGTTTGTCGAAATCTGCGGACTGGCCGCCGTCGTCCTTGCCGCCGTCAACATTTTCGGCGGATTCGCCGTTTCCGCCCGCATGCTGGCAATGTTTAAAAGCAAGGAGAAAAAGCAATGAGCGAACTGATTTACCTGTTGGCGGCCGTTCTGTTCATTCTTTCGATTCGCGGGCTCAGCGCGCCGAGAAGCGCACGCCTCGGCAACTTCCTCGGCATTGCCGGCATGACACTGGCCATCGTCGCCGCTTTGGCCCTGATTCCTCCCGAACGGCTGCTGCCGGTTGTTCTGGCGCTGGCGGCCGGCGGTGTGATCGGCGTCGTCAGCGGACAGAAGGTGCGGATGACCGCGCTGCCGCAGATGATTGCCGCCTTCAACGGTCTCGGCGGACTGGCGGCGGTTTTTCTCGCCGCCGGCGAAGCGGCCGCCGACGGCACCCATTATTTCGCCTCTTCCGTCGGCCTGGTCATCGGCGCGCTGGCCTTCTCCGGTTCCATGGTCGCCTTTGCCAAACTTGAGGGGCTGCTGCCGGGCAAAGCCCTGCTGTTTCCTTTCCAGCATCCGCTTAACCTGTTGCTTTCGATCATAACCGTTTTATTGTTTTTCGGCTATTCCTTCACTCATGCCGAATGGATGTTCTGGCTTTTGGCCGCGGTTTCTTTGCTGCTCGGTCTGCTTTTGGTGCTGCCGGTCGGCGGCGCCGACATGCCGATTGTCATCTCCGTCTTAAACTCCTATTCCGGCTGGGCGGCGGTCGGCATCGGTTTCATGCTTAGCCAGACGCTGATGATCATCACCGGCACCATCGTCGGCGCCAGCGGCGCAATTCTTGCCTTTGTCATGACCAAGGCCATGAACTCGTCGCTTGTTCAGGTCATGCTCGGCGGGGCGGCGAAAAACCGGCAAAACGCCGAAACCGGCAGCGGGGAAAAGGGCGTTGCCCGCAGCGGCAGCCCCGAAGACGCCGCCTTCATCATGGAAAACGCGGAAAAAATCATTATCGTTCCCGGCTACGGCATGGCCGCCGCCCGCGCCCAGCATGCCTTAAAGGAAATGGCCGGCCTGCTGCGCCGCAAATATGACGTGCAGGTGCGCTTCGCCATTCATCCGGTGGCCGGCCGCATGCCCGGACACATGAACGTTCTTCTTGCCGAAGCCGACGTCCCTTACGACGAAATTTTTGAAATGGACGATATCAACCGCGACTTTGCCGACGCCGACGTCGCCTACGTCATCGGCGCCAACGACATCACCAACCCGCTGGCAAAAACCGACCCTTCGTCGCCGATCTACGGCATGCCGGTGCTTGACGTCGCCGCCGCCAAAACCGTCTTCTTCGTCAAACGGTCGCTTTCTTCCGGGTATTCCGGCGTTGACAACCCGCTGTTTTACAACGAAAACACCATTATGCTCTACGGCGACGCCAAAGCCGTCACCGAAGCGGTGGTTAAACAGCTGGAAAAATAAGCGGAGCCTTACATGAAAACCAGCAGCGCCACCAGCAGAAAGCCGTACAGAAGAATACCCTTGAGGTACATTCCCGCCACCCGGAAATCCGCGCCCGAAGGCATGGCGTTTTCGATAATGATGGTTTGCAGCAAAACATACAAAACATAGTTCAGCATGGTCGGACGCATCAGCGGCAGATAATAGCGGTTCAGATAAAAGCCGATCACCAGCAGCAAAAGCGGCGCCATTGCCGACGGCACGGCGTTGTAAAAAGTGACGTTGCGGAAACCGACGCTGCCCATCACGTAATAACCGTCCGGCGACTTGCGCGGAAAAATGGTAAAATTGCAGGGACGGGCGTTCAAAACCAAACCGACGATATAGTGCATCATTTCGTGCAAAATGGTGCCGGGAATGTTGACCAGCGCGCTCGCCCACATGCTGCTGTAGGTGGTGTATTTAATCCTGATCAGCACGATCACCAGCAGAATCAGCAGAAAACGGTTGTTGAAAAAAGTGGCGAGAACTTCCGGATCGGTGGAAAAATATATCCATCGCCGGTACATCAGGTTTAAAAAGTCCATTGTCGTCTTACTCCCTGTTTAACATCATCATGCCGGCCAGATAAGTGTTGAGCAGCAGTTCGGAGCGCTTGTCGCCGCGGCCGTCGGAAGAAAGGGCGGAAAGCGCGGTCAGACCGGTTTCAAGCACCTTTTGCGACATCTTCAGCCGCCGCCGGCCGAGCCGCGGAAACATCGCCGCCAGATCCGGCTCAAACAATTGCGACAGCCGCACCAGCCGCCGCCGGTAGGAAACGCTCAAACGATAGTCTTTCAGATTGAGATGAAAGTTGTAAAACAAAAACCACAACGGCCGGTGGGAAGCAACAAACTGCCGGAAGCAGCCGGCATAAAGATTGATGTTGCCGAACCCGCGGCGGTCGCCGCCGAGCTGGCTGAGATAAGCGTACAATTCGGCCAAAGTCATTTCGTTTTGTTCGGCGATGAAGTCGTCCATCTTCGCGAACTGGTTGTATATCGTTCCGATCGAGCAGCCGGAAGCTTCCGACAGCTTACGGGCGGTCAGATATTCCGCCCCTTTTTCGGTTACCAGCCTGCGCCCGGTGTCAAGCAGCCGCCGGCGGACGTTGTCTTTTGCATTCTGCGTCATATATTTTTTTAACCAATTGTTTGCAATATGGGATTATAATAATTCAATTCCGAACGGTGTTCAATTTTTTTCTTGACGTTTGAGGGGAATATTTTAATGAAAAAGATATTTTTAGCAGTTGTTATCCCGCTGATCGCCGCCGGCGCGGCAAAAGCGGCCGAACTCGAAGACGGAAAGTTTTACGAAGACGTACTGATCTCCGACGACCTAAAAATGGAAGACAGTTCGAATTCCGCCAAGGAAAAGGCCAGCAGCCTGCTTGACCAGAAGCCGAAAATAATCAAAATCGAGGGCGAACCGCTGCAGTTCCGCTCTGCCCGCACGAAAGCGGCGCCGGCTGCGCCTGTCGGCGGCAAACCGATCGACACCACCACCAAATACGGAGAAGCGCCGTTCGGCCTTTCCTGGGGCGCCACCTACAACCAAACCAAAGCGCTCGGCGTCGACATGGAACGGGTTGAGCGCAAAGACAGCGTCAACGACTTCATCGTCACCAAACTGCCCAAGCCGATTGCCGACTTCCGCCAGGTGATCGTCAGCTTCGGCGAAAACAACTCATTGTGGCGGCTCACGGCCTACGGCCGCCTTCTCAACGACGACGCCTCGGCCTCAAAAGCCCTGCACCTGTACCGGAAATATTACGGTTTGCTGGAAAGAAAATACGGCAACGCCAAAGAGTTTTTCACCCCCAAAATCACAACTGTTGAAAAAAAGGTAAAAGACGAGTATGGAGTAGATAAGGTCGAGATAGAAAAAATCTCCGAACCGATCGGCGGCGCCGACTTTCTGGCGGAGCTGAAAAGCGGTCAGGCGGTTTTGTACGCGACCTTTGAAGGTCAGGACGTAGGCGCGGCTCTGGCCGTCAACGTCGACGGAGACGGCAAAAGCTACATCATCATTGATTATACCAACCTCCGGATCTTCCGCGAGCGTGAGGAACAAACTCTCGACGCTCTTTAAAGATAAACAATAAAAGGAAAAAAATAAATTATGACTAAAATTTGTTTTTGCGGTATCTCGGGCAACGGCATGAGTCCGCTCGCCCAGATCATGAGCCTGAAAGGCTGCGAAGTTTACGGCAGCGACCGCAACTTCGACGCCGGCCGCGACGGCAAAAACCGTCAGGCGCTGCTTAACATGAATATAAAACTCGTTTCTCAGGACGGAAGCGGCATCACCGCCGACACGGAAACGGTATACGTATCGGCCGCGCTTGACGAAAACAACCCCGACATCAAAGCCGCGCGCGCTTTGAACATCCCGGTCAAACAGCGTTCCGACCTTTTGGCCGAAGTTTTTCACGGTTACCCCTTCGGCATCGCCGTCGGCGGCACCTCGGGCAAAACCACTACCACCGCCATGATCGGTTATATTTTTGACATGCTGGGACAAAAGCCCTGTCTGGTCAACGGCGGCATGCTGCGCAATTACGAACAGCTGAAAGGCCTGCCGAACTTCATTTACAACGAAGGCAGGTTCTGCATCATCGAAGCCGACGAAAGCGACGGCTCCATCTGCAAATATCATCCGCAAATCGCGCTCGTCAACAACATTTCGCACGACCACACTTCAATGGAAAACCTGATCGGTTATTTCCAGACTTTTGCCGACAACACCAAAGGCACGCTGGTCGTCAACGGCGACTGCGAACTGACCCGCAACCTCAAACACGACCGCAAAACGACCTTTTCGGTCAAAGATCCGGCCGCGGACTTCTTTGCCGACGGCATCAAATGCCTGCCCGACGGCGTAGAATACAATTTCCGCGGACAGACCTTCCGTCTCAATTTGTTCGGCGCTTTCAACGTCAGCAACGCGCTGGCCGCAATTGCCGTCTGCGCCGAAGCCGGTTTGGATCCGCTGGCGGCTGCCAAAACGCTGGAAGGCTTTTCCGGCATCAAACGCCGGCTGGAAATCGTCGGCACCACCGGCCGCGGCATTACCCTGATTGACGACTTTGCCCACAACCCGAGCAAAATCGCGTCTTCGCTTTCGGCCTTAAAGGAATATCCGCGGCGCCTTCTGGTCATGTACCAGTCGCACAGCCCGTTTTCCGCCTTTAACACCGGCAGCGAAGTGGCGGCGGAAGTCGCCCGCGTACTCGGTCCCGACGACATCTTCGTCATGCCCGAGGTCTATATGCTGGATAAAAACGTCGACAAAGGCATTTCCGCCGCAAACATCGTCGACGCCGTGCGCAAAAACGGTCATAACAACGCTTATTTTCTCGACACCCGGGAAAACGTGCACAAATTTATCCTTGAGAACGCCAAAGACGGCGACTGCGTCGTTATCATGGGCGCCCGCGACAACTCGCTGCCCGACTTCAGCCGGCAGCTGCTGACGGAGCTGTAAACCATGATCAACCCGGTTCCCCGCGGCTCAAAAGTCGGCATTGTTTCCCCGTCTTCGGCGCTCGATTCGCCGGAAGACATCCGCGACGGACTGCGCTGGCTGGAAAGCTGCGGGTACCGGGTTGTTCTCGGCACGCACGTCTACGACCGGCTCAACCACATGGCCGGCACGCCCGAACAGCAGGCGGAAGACCTGATGCGTTTTTTTGCCGATCCGGAAATCAAAGCGGTTTTTGCCGCTGCCGGCGGTTTCGGCGCACAGTATCTGCTGCCGCTGCTCGATTATGACCTTATCAGAAAGAATCCCAAACCGCTGATCGGCTTCAGCGACACCACCGCTTTGCAGGCAGGCATTTTTGCCCGCACCGGCAACGTCTGCTATGCCGGCATTCTGCTGAAATACGACTTCGGCCGCGGCGCTTCCGTCCACCCTTATACCGCCGAAAGTTTTCTGCGGGCGATGGACGGCCGCTTTGAAGATATCCGCGGCGGCACCGTCGTCAACCCGGGCACCGCCGAAGGCCGGCTGGTCGGCACCAACCTCTGCGTTTTGCAGTCGCTGGCGGGAACGCCTTATTACCCTGACCTTACGGATACAATCCTGCTGCTGGAAGACGTCGACGAAAAAAGCTACCGCGTTGAGAGAATGCTGCTGCAGCTTCGTCAGCAGCCGTCGTTTGCACGGGTGCGCGGCGTCGTTTTCGGCCAGTTCACCGACATCCGCCTCAACCATCCCGACGACAAAGACGTCAACCGGGTTATCGACGAATTTGCGGCCGCGGTCAAAATTCCCGTTATCCGCAACTTTCCCTTCGGCCACGTCCGCGCCCGCAAAACGGTTCCGCTCGGCGCCCGCGTTACGCTTGACGCCGGCAGCTGCATTCTAAAAATTAAAGACTAAACCGACCAGCTGCTGCAGGTTTTCGGCGTTCAGCCGCGCCATCAGCTCCTGATATTTGAAAAAACTGTCCCAGCCGTAACTGTTAAACGCCAGCATGCTGCCGATAATCCACAGGTTGGCGCCGGGCAGAAACATTGCGCAGAACAGATAGGAAACCTTCGGCAGATCAGTCTGCTTTTCATGTATCTGCGACGCTACCGTATCCACGTGATAGCCGATAAAATAACCGAACACGGCGCTGACGATCCAGTTAAGCGCGGCAAACTTCATATAGATGCCGACCCCGACCATAAAAAAGAAACAAAACAGCGGAAAAAAATACGGCGCAATAATGATCAGCCAGTTGCCCTCGCCTTCAAACCCCATCGAACCGCCGGAATTGTCTTCCTCGATCCGGATATGTTTCACCTTGTGAAAAGTCAGCACCGCAAAAAAGCTGTGCGTCAGTTCGTGGGCAATAATCTGCATTGACGTGCGGATCGAAGCCTCCATTGAAGTCCGCGCCACGAAAAAAAGAAAAAAACCGCCGAACAGCGCCACGAATTTCAACGTTTTGAAGTCAAAATATTCCAGCGACTGGAAAAAAGCCGGCACCGACCACAATGCCCATACCGCCGCCGGCCATTTCAGCAGGCCGATTATCCTGTCCAATATCGTACTCATGAAAACGACTATAAGTCATCCGCGGCAAAAATTCATCAAAATTAACGCATCTATCAACATTCCTCTTGTAAATATAATTATACCTCTTACAATAAACGTATATTTTAATTATGAGGGAAAGTTTTTCTAATGAACGACAACGATAAATTTGACGCCTTTGACTTTATCATCAACGAAGAAGACGAAGTGATGCTGCTGCTCTATGCCCGCGAAGGCGAAGCCAAAGACGCCGTCATCGAAATCGACGCCGGCAACCGCTCGGCGGTTCTTTACCGCAACGAAGAAGACGGCGTGGTTATCGACCGTATTCCCGACGACGCTTTCGACAGCCTGCAGGATGCCGACAGCCTGATGGTCTGCGAACTGAGCCGCGAAGAAAGGGAAGAGGACGTCGAAATCGTCCGCGCTTACGAAGCCGATATCGTTCTTTAACCCCCGAACCGCAGTCAGCGGGTCAGACGATTGTCCAGCCGTTCCTCGTCAAGACCAGCCGGATCCTGGTGGATAATCACCTGAGAACCGGGATACAGGGCTTTGACTTCGTTTTCAACAATGTCCGTCAGTTCATGCGCCTGATAAAGCGACAGGCCGCCGTCAAGCTCCAAATGGAACTCAAACATGTAAACCCCGCCCAGATCGCGGGTACGCAAATCGTGAATGCCGCGGCAGAAGCCGCAGTTGTTGACCAGATTGAAAATGTCCTGCCGCACTTCTTCCGGCAGCTCCTTGTCCATCAGCAGGGCAATCGCTTCGCGGGCAATCTTGTAGGCATTGATCAGAAGATAAAAGGAAACAAACAACGCCGCCAGCGTATCAAACCAGTAGATTTCAAACAGTCTGACCACGATCAGGCTGATCATGATCGACAGGTTGGTGGCAATGTCTACCAGATAGTGGGCACTGTCCGCCGCCACTGCCAGCGAAGCCGTTTTCTTCACCACATACTTCTGAAAAGCGATCAGCCCTAAAGTGATTACCGTGCTGGCGGCCATCACCAGAATGCCGACGCCGGTATCCCCCACCGGCCGCGGCGAAATGAAACGGCTGACGCCCTCATAAACCACAAACACGCCGGAACCGGCAATAAAAGCCGACTGAACCAGCGCGCTCAGGGCTTCCGCCTTGCCGAAGCCGTACCGGTGCTCGACACTGGCCGGCTGGGAGGAAAATTTAACCGCAATAAAGGAAATAAGCGACGAAAAAATGTCCGACAGACTGTCTACCATCGACGACAGTACCGCCAGCGACCCGGTATAAAGCGAGGCCGCCAGTTTGATGAGCGCCAGCCCGGCCGACACCGACACGCTGGCGGTAACGGCGATTTTTTTCAAACGGTTGATGTTCTTCCGGTCAGCGGACGGTTGCGGCAACATTGTCTATCTTCTCAAAATTCTCTTTGCTGATTTCATAATGGCATTTTTCCGCCGTTCGGGCAAAAAAGCCGAGGTAACCGCTTTCGTCTTCCGGCCGGAATTGATAACGGGCGTAGATATGCTCCTTATTTTGCAAAAAGTCAATTCCGATTTGCCGGCTGCCTTCAACTTCAAGTTCAAGCGACAAAACTTTTTCCCCTTCCGGCTTCCCTTCCGCCGCAGACACAAAACCGACGTTGAGCAGCGTTTTGACCATCTCCGCGGTACGGTTCAGGTTGCTTGTCCGGTTAAAGCCGCTCAGACGCCCGAAACGCAGGTTCCACAGGCTGCCGTACGTCCAGTCGGCGACATTGGTCGACAAATCGATCAGGTCGGCCTTGATCATCCAGACTTGGAACTTGTCGGCAAAGCGGATATATGCCGCCCGCGCGCCGCGGCCGATGTCTATGTCGTAACGGCCGACGGAAAAGTCCGCCAACACCGAATTTTTTGCGCCTTCCAGCCGCACTTCCACGCTTTCCGACCCTTCCGCCGAACTCGGCGCCAGTCCGAAGCGGGACAAATATTCGGCCTTGTCCGATTTCTTTTCATAATAAACGGCGTCGGCCAGCACCGCCAGAAAACGGCCGATGCGCTCCTGATAAACGACGGCGCAGGGTTCCCCTTCCAGTTTCCATACCCCGTCTTCCTTAAAGAAGCTCAATTCCCCTTCGGCCGACGTCAAAACGACTTTTTCCACGTCGTTCAGCTTTTCCGTCAGTCCTTCAAACACCGGCCGGTTCTCATAACCGTCGCCGGCGTCGCTCATCGTCAGCAGGAAGGAAACGCCGCCGGCCGCCGCCAGCAGCACGGTCACGACGGCCGCCGTCTTAAATTCCCGGTTAAAAGATATTCTGACTTTGCCCGACAAACCGCCGCGGCGATAAAAACCTTTTGCCCCGGCCGCCGCCAGCAGCAGCAAAATCAGGAGAGGCACCAGATATATGTTGACAAACTTAATCATCATGCCGGTTTGTTCGATGTTGCGGTGCATGTTCATGCGGATCGCCGCCAGCTCGCTTCTCAGCGTATCCAGCCGCTGTCGCGTTCCCGCAATTACTGCCAGTTCGTCGGAAGTGAAGTTGTTTCGTTCTTCAAACTCTCTTTTTCCGAAAACTTCCTGCAACGCCTTTTTGGTCTTGTCAATCTGACGGAAAATATCGTTTTCCTTGATCCGGAAATTGCGCAGATTTTCCTTGCGCATGTTTTCGATTCCCTCGAAACGGCGGATTTTCTGCGTCCGCCCGCGCAAATCGATCAGCGTTTCGTCGCCGGCCAGATAGTCAAGCGAATTGAGTATAAAATTGGCGTTGTCATAAAGCGGAATGAAATAATTGTTTTCCAAGATCGTCCGCCCCGAGCTCCAAAACGTATCGTAGATGAAGTCGGTGTCCGCCGCCACGATCACTTCAAACGGATTCTTCTTGTTTTTTTCGATCAGCAGCGCCGCCAGAAACTTCAGCTTGCCGTCGGGTTTGAACATGCCGAGCAGGTCCGCCGGATTTTTTCCCTCATAAACCACTCCCGAACTCAAAACCCCCGACTGATCGCCGCCTTTGATCAAAGGCAGAAACGCGCTGCGCCCGCCGTCCGGCACCACCGCCGATACCGAAGCAAACAAAATCCCCTGCAGGTTTCTCGTGACCGGAAAATCAGGATTCATGCTTGAAGCCGGCGCCACGAACTGCACCACGTCCTGGGTAAAGACCGGATTGGTGGAATAGTTTTTGGTGGCGTCAACGGTGATTGAATTGTCAAGATCGGCCACCACCAGTTCGTTGTAAAAGCGGAATCCCCAGAACTTGTCCAGACCGTTCAGGTTGGAAGGATAAAACTCGATGTTGTCCGGCGAGAAAATCCGCGGCGCCTCGGCCGCCGTATCCAAAAGCAGCAGCGTTTTGCCGCCGAGTTCGGAATACTGTTTGATCGCCCCGACCACGTCATCCGGCAGCTTTTGCGGATGTATCATCATCAGCAGGTCGATTTTTGCCAGGTCTTCCGCACTGTTGATGATTTTAACCTCATAAAACTTTTCAATCTCGGTCATGATGTTCCAGCGCGGGGAAACGTAACCGCCGGCAAACGGCGTGTCAAACACCGGCAGGCTGCTGATCAGCCCGAGCGTCTTTTTTTCATGATAAAGCTGATAAACCTTTTCCGTCAGATCCTGCTCCAGATAACCGTATCGCTCAAGGGCAAAAAACGGTATTATTTCGCGGCGGTCGGCACTGTCGGTCAAAACCAGCCCGAAAAAGCCGTTCTGGTTGAGGTCAACCAGCGGCAGCGGCTGCAGTCCCGCCGCAATCGCCTGGTCTTCCAAATCGTCAAGCGGCTGCGGATTATATATCTTATAGCTGAATTTTTCCGGCTGCAGACGCGCAAACTGCTCAAGCAGCAGCCGTACCCGGTCGTACATCAGCCGCAGTTCCGGGTTTCTCTGTCCCAAAACCGGCGAATAGTAGAGTTTGGCCGTCACCGGTTCCGGCAGGTTTTCCAGCACCCGGCGGGAAGAAGGGGTCAGCGTATGCAGCTTTTCTTGCGTAAAATCGTACTGTTCGGTACGCAAAAACCGGTTGGCCGTCAGGTTGAGCCCGGTAAAAGCCGTCAGCAGCAGCAAAAAGAAGAGGACGTAATAGGCTGCCTGGGTAGACTTCAGCCAGCGCGAGGTTCCCGAAGTGCGGAAGCTGACGACCAGAATGGTGGTTACGTTAAACAGCAAAATGACCGAAACGAAAAAGACGACGTCGCGCATTTCCAGCAGCCCGCCGGCAATGGTGCCGAAATGCACCAGAAAACTGAACGAGGCCACCATGTCGACCACCGCCGCCGGCGCAAACATCCTGAAAAAGCCGAGCACATATTCCACCCCGCTCAAAAAGAACAGGAAATTGACAATCACCGCCAGCACCAGCGCAATCACCTGGTTTTTGGTCAGCGCCGACATCGTCTGCGAAATGGCCAGCATGCAGCCGGCCAGAACCCAGCTGCCGAGATAGCTTCCCGCAATCACCCCGTTGTCGGGCGCCCCCAGATAATTGACCGTCAGCCAGAAGGGAAACGTCAGCACAAGCGCCGCGGCGGCAAAAATCCAGGAAGCCAGAAACTTGCCCCATACCAAAGTGGAAACGGAAACCGGCATGGTCAGAAGCTGCACCACCGTCTTGCTGCGAAATTCCTCTGCCCACAGCCGCATCGAAATGCCGGGAATAAACAGCAGATAAAGCCACGGCTGAAAGGCAAACATCGAACCGAGGCCGGCAATGCCGCGATCGACAAAATGTCCGAAATATACAGCAAAAGACCCGTTCAACAGCAAAAAAGCCACCAGATAAACATATGCCAGCGGCGAAATAAAATAACGCAGCAGTTCGTTTTTGGTCACGATCCATAATTTTTTCATCTATGCCTCGTCTTCCGTGGTTGTCAATTGACAGAAAGCTTCTTCCAGATTTTTTGCGCCGGCTTTTTTGATAATTTCCCCGGCAGTGCCGTCGGCAACGATTCGCCCGCGGTTGATCAGAATGATCCGGTTGCACACCGTTTCCGCCTCATCCAGCAGATGGGTGGAAATCATGATCGTCTTTTTTTTGCCCATCTGCCCGATCAGGCTGCGGATATGCCGTTTCTGGTTGGGATCCAGACCGTCGGTCGGTTCGTCCAAAAGCAGTACCGGCGGATCGGAAAGAATGCTCTGGGCAAAGCCCACCCGCCGCTGATAGCCTTTTGACAGGGTTTCTATCTTCTGTTCCGCCACGTTTTCTATTTTGGCCAGGGCAATCGCACGATCGGCCGCCCTTTTGTCCAGCAGCCGCAGACCGGCCATATAGTTAAGAAACGCCCGCACCGTCAGGTCCGGATACAAGGGCGATCCCTCCGGCAGAAAACCGACGTTTTGCTTGCCCTCAAGCGGAAAATCCCGGATATTGCGGCCGCAGATGAAAATATCGCCGGCGGAAGGCGCCAGATAACCGGCCATCATATTCATCAGCGTTGACTTGCCGGCGCCGTTGGGCCCGAGCAGGGCAATCACTTCCCCCTCTCCGGCCTTAAAGGAAACATTGTCGACCGCGCGGATTCGGTCATAGTTCTTGCACAAACAACAAACTTCAACATTTGCCGGCATCATCATCTCCTATTTCCGGTTCAATTCGTACAGCACCACCGCCGCCGCGGTCGAAACGTTCAGGCTTTCCACTTCCGGATTGATCGGCAGCCGCACCGTCAGATCGCAGGTTTCTTCCACCAGACGACGCATGCCGGCGCCTTCGCTGCCCATAATCACCGCCAGTTTGCCGCCTTTTTGCAAAGCCGAAACGTCGGTTTTGGCATAACCGTCCATACCGACTGCCCAAAAGCCTTCCTTTTTCAGTTTTTCCACCGCCCGCGACAGGTTGGTCACCCGGCAGACCGGCAGCAGTTCGAAAGTGCCGGCCGCCGCCTTCAGCATCGCCCCGCTTTCCTGCGGCGAATTTTTATCCTGCACCATGAGCGCCAGCGCGTCAAAAGCCGCGCAGGAACGGATGATCGCCCCGATGTTCTGCGGATCGGTCACCTGATCAAGCACCAGCAGATGGCAGTTTTCCTTTTCCCGCGCCTTTTCGCACAGTTCTTCCAGCGAAATGCCCGGCAGCATCTCGGCCACCGCCGCCATTCCCTGATGCACCGCTTCCCGCGGCAGCATCTTCTCCAGTTCCCGGCGCTCGACGACGGAAAGTTTCTTTTCGCCGATTCCGCCCCGCAGTTCGGCAGCGTTTTCTTTCAGGCAAACGACGCGGACAATGCTGCGCCGCGGGTTGGCCAGCGCCGCGAAAACGGCGTGCCGCCCGTAAATGACTACCTGATTTTTGTTTTGCATGGTTATTCTTTCTCCAAAATTGCCGCCGCTTCAATCAGACTTTCTATCTTATGGTCCGGTTCGGGACCGCGGTATTTGCGTTTGGGATCGTAAATGATGCATTCGGCCCGTTCGCCGTCATGCTCAAAAGCCGCCGCGGTTTTGACGTCGGCTTCGCCGTCGCCGATGACCACGATTTCGCCGGCCGGCGGCAGCCGGTTGTCAAACACCGCGTGACAGGCCAGGGGATGCGGCTTGTCTTCCGCATATTCGCCGGCCGCCACCACTTTTTTAAAATATTTGCCGAACCCGAGCTTTTCCAGTTCTTCTTTGATAAAGCGCGTTTTTTTGTTGGTAATCAGATAACATTCAAGCCCTTTTTCGCGGCAGAAACCGAGCAGCTTTTCCGCGCCGAACATCGGCGCCAGCCGGTCGGTGTGGAATTTTTCGATATATTCGTAAAAATACCCTGCCGCCTCGTCCCGCCGCTCTTTGAAAACGTATCCGAGAGTGTCTTTGTTCTGCAGGGTGCTGGTGATCCGTTTGATTTCGTCATAGGGAATCCGCAGCAGCCCCATTTTATCGAAAGTATAGTCGTACGCCGCCGAAATCACCGGATAAGTGTCCGCCAGAGTGCCGTCCCAGTCAAACACCGCATATTTGTACTTCATCGCCCCTCCTCATGCCTTTAATTATATTTTAAAGCTTAAAGCCTAAGCTTCAGACTTAACGAATAATAACATTTCAGGAGACGTGGTCAATGGAAAATCTCGACCGCCCGGCAAAATTAAAGGAATTCGCCGAAACCTGCGCAAACGGCGCCGCCTTTGTCTTAAACCCGCTTTCAACCGACGCTTCAAGCCGCAAATATTACCGCATGCGTTTTAACAACGGCGGCAGCGCGGTAATCATGGACGACGAAGGCTGCCGCTGCCGCACCCGCGAATTTGTCGAACTTTCCGCCTTTCTCCGCGCCCGCGGCGTCTATGTCCCCGAAGTAAAAAACAAAGACTTCGGCAACGGCTTTCTGCTGCTGGAAGACTTGGGCGACGACACCGTAACCAAACTGCTGACAGATAACAACGAAATGCGCCTTTACCGCATGGCCGGACGCGCCGCCGCCAAAGTTGCCGCCGTGCGCGAACGTCCGCAATGCGTCAACGAGCTTTCCCGCCGCAGAATTCTCGACGATCTGCGCCTGTTTACCGACTGGTATTTTCCGATGGCCGCCGGACAGCCGCTGCCCGAACGGGCCGCCGCGGAATTTTTCGCCGTTGCCGACAGGCTGGCGGAACTGGCCTACCGGGTACCGAACCGGCTGGTGTTGTGGGACTATCACATCGACAACATCATGCTGCCGCCGAACGCGGAAGAATGCGCGATCATCGATTTTCAGGACGCCATGTGGGGACCGCTCACTTACGACGTCATGAGTCTGCTGGCCGCCGACCGCCGACCGGCCTCGCCGGAAGTCATCCGGCAGGTCAAAGACGATTTTTTCAACAGTCTTGAAAACGTCCGCCGCGAAGATTTTGAAGATTCGTTTGCCTTTCTTTCGCTGTTCCGCCACCTGCGGGTGCTGGGACGTTTTACCACCCTTTCGATGATCAACGGCAAAACCCGCTACCTGAACTATATTCCCCAGATGTGGAAAATGCTGGACCAAATCCTCGAATATCCCAAACTGGCGGAAGTCAAAAACTGGCTTGACGCATACCTGCCGCGGGAACTGCGGCGGGCGCCGGCGCGCAAACCTTTTACGCAGGCAATGGTGCTGGCCGCCGGCCGCGGCGTGCGGATGGGCAGCCTTACCGACAGTCTGCCCAAACCGTTGATCAAAGTCGGCGGCAAAGCGCTGATTGACTACAACTTCGACCGCCTGGCGGAAGCCGGCATCAAAAACGCGGTCGTCAACCTTTGTTACAGAGGGGACATGATCCGCGAACACCTGACCGCCGCCCGTCCGGATTTCAACCTCGTCTTTTCCGAAGAAGCCGAAGCTCTCGAAACCGGCGGCGGCGTCAGAAAAGCGCTGCCGCTTTTGACAGACCCCGCCTTTTTCGTCTGCAACAGCGACGTCTTTTTCGTCGACCGCGGCTACAAACCTGTTTTGTGGCGGATGGCGGACGCCTGGGACGAAAAAAAATATGACATTCTGCTGCTTCTGCAAGACTTAAAAGACGTCTGCGGCGACAAAGGCGTCGGCGACTACCGCGTCGGCACCGGCGGAAAAATCGAACGCAACGCCGCCAAAACCGCCGGTTATCCCTACATGTTCGGCGGCATTTCGATCGTCAGCCGCAAAATTTTTGCCGGCGAAACGCGCGAAAAATTTTCTCTGCGCGACCTTTTCGATTTGGCGCAAAGCCGCGGCAGGCTTGGCTTTGTTCTCAACGACGCCGAGTTTTTCCATGTCGGCACGCCGGAGGCCCTGAAGGCCGCGGAAACAAAAATCCACAGGCAAAAATAAAAAAGATGTTGACAATCGCGGCAAAATGCTATTATTTGCAAGAATGAAATTTGCAAAAAGGAAGTCAGTTCCTTTCCCTCAGTCGGAATTTTCTATGGAGGGGTGGCAGAGCGGTCAAATGCAACGGACTGTAAATCCGTCGACTTTAGTCTACGAAAGTTCGAATCTTTCCCCCTCCACCATTTTTTAATTCGACGGGCTTGATGCAAAAACATTTTTTGCGCGGGTGTAGCTCAATGGTAGAGCAGAAGCCTTCCAAGCTTATGACGGGGGTTCGATTCCCCTCACCCGCTCCAAATTTTTGATCAAGATTTTGGTTTTAACAACACAAACAGGAAGAAGCACAGATGGCAAAAGAGAAATTTGAAAGAAGCAAGCCGCACTGCAA
>OBAO01000265.1_pt1 | contig 69793 bp, 56 predicted proteins | sample 1517541 | NCBI WGS metagenome assembly OBAO01 (sample SAMN04571698, study PRJEB22368) | human gut metagenome | biome: human gut; material: stool | host: Homo sapiens | place: Luxembourg | collected 2012-08-10
CATTAAATGATGTATAAAAATATAAAGTGGTGTCTACTTTTTGTTGACTAGTGCATTCTCTTGCTTGTAAGGTCCAATCCTCCACACTTTCTCACTCAATTTGGACTTCCACATGCCTCTTCACCACTCCAGCGTCCAATCCGCCACCACAGCTCCACCACATATTACACTCCGCCTGACTTCCATTCCCGGAAGGCATCACCCCTTAAACTTTCCCTTATCAATCTCCTTCTCTTCCACTTTCCTGTTGACATATGTCCGAAGCAGCGCATAACACACTGAGCTGATTGGAATAAAAGTAAGCATACCCATTATACCAAACAGATTGCCGCCAATTGTAACAGCAACAAGCACCCATATTCCCGGCAGTCCAACTGAACTTCCGACAACATGAGGATATATAAGATTTCCTTCAATCTGTTGTAATATAAGGAATACTCCCACAAATATAAGTGCCTTTAACGGGCTTGTCATCATTATAAGAATCACACCAACTATACATCCGATAAATGCACCGACAATCGGAATAAGTGCAGTAACCGCAATAATAATTCCTATAAGAAGTGCATAAGGCATTCTCAATATAGACAATGTAATAACAAACATCGTTCCAAGAATACATGCTTCAAGGCACTGTCCTGACAGGAAATTAGAGAATGTAGTGTTGGTAAGTCTTAACACTTCAATGATTTTATCTGCCCTGCTCTCAGGCAAGCACACATACATAAGCTTCTTACATTGCGCTGTAAGCCTCTCTTTCTGAAACAGCACATACACAGAAAAGACAAATCCAATAAAGAAATTAGTGACTCCTGAGAAAAATCCGCTTATTGCACCAATTCCGCCATTAATAATACCTTTAGTTCCTATTGAAAGGAAATTCATAACATTTGAAAGAACAGAATCCCAGTTGATTGATATGCTGCTTAACTTTTCCTCATACTCAGGATATGCAGACAGCTTGACCTGCAGCCAGTTGATAAGATTATTAACTGCTGTTGGCACCTGCCCTATAAGGTCAGCTATTGTGTTCACCAGTTCAGGCACAACCACGAAAAGTACACCTGCAATAATAGCCAGTATCAAAATCAGTGTTAGCATATAAGCAAGCACTCTTATAAGTCTGGGATGCTTCTTCTTACAACGCTTGTCAAACAGCCTGTTAAGTCCTTTTTCAATTGCTTTCATAGGTACATTGAATACAAATGCGATGACTGCGCCAATTATAAATGGCATTACAAGTCCTGCAAGATATGATATAGAATCAAGAATTCCAGTCACATTGTTAAGGGCAAGATATATTACAATTAGCACTGCACCAATCGTAATTCCCTTAACAACCTGACTGTCTTTAAAATGTCCTTTGTTCATACAACCCCTCCACTCTTTAAAGTTACTTCTAATATACTATACAGAAGTCCGGGATTCAAACATATTATATAAATTTAAGAATTGTAAAATGTTAGTTATACTGTGCATCAACCATACTCATCATCATTCGCATATTGAATGCTCCCATGAATTTTACTGATGGAAGATATACAAAATGCTTCTTCTGGATTACGCAGTCATCCTCATATTCATCATCATACACTTCAAGTCTCATAACTTCATTAACAAACTGTCCCTTACCCGGTTCAACATTGAATGCACCCTCAATAAATGGTGCATAACAGTCTCTGTCACCACTCTGGTCAGGATTATATGCAATAAATGTATGAATCATACTTTCATATTTAGTAATAAACAGTCCATTATCTGCACCGCTTTCCTTTAGTGCATTTCTGTAATTGTCCATCTCTTCTTCATACACTGCTGACTGTTTGTTAATAATCTCTTCTAACTCACCCGCAGTCATAGGAATATTTTCTGCAAAGAAAAATGCAAGTGGCTGGATGCTTCCATATAATAAAAAGCAGCTCATATCCGAATTAAGAGTCTGTGATACCTCAAGCTTATCAGTGTCACCCATATACATAAGAACTGCAAAATTGCCCTTAGAAGTAAACTCCTTAAGCATATTAATAGCTGCCTTTAATTCTGTTCTCGAAAAATGTCTCATAATATCTAATTCCTTTTCATTTAAACTATCGTTGATTATATCACCTATGACTGATATTTTCACTTCCAAATTTTACTTTTCATAATTTCATACAATCTTCATTCAGATATATGAACTTCAATATGCCACCACTTCTCAAAAATAAGCAGCCGCCCTGTTGATCAAACAGGACGGCTGCCTCTATAAAAAGATTAGGGAAGTAAGAAAGCTTTATCACAGAGCGTCGTTACCGGTTTCACCGGTTCTTATCTTGACTGCTCCCTCAATATCCTTGATGAATATCTTACCATCACCAAAACTGTTAGTATTAAGTTCTTCCAATACCTTATTAATTATGCCCTCGACTATCTCGTCTTTTACAACAGTTCTTACACTTAATTTAGGTAAAAGATTGATACCCGGAGTTTCATCTCTTGTATATACCTGACCTGCACCCTTCTGGTGACCGTAGCCAAATATTGTTGTAATCATTACACCTCTTGCACCCTCACTGTCAAGAATCCTTTTAAGATTCTCCAGCTTCTCAGGCTTTATAACTATCTCTAATTCTTTCATAATCCATAACCTCTTTTCTTCACATTTTAATATTCCTTATCACCATCAGGTGTCTTCATCCATACCTTTTCATGCTTCCACTTGATAAGAATCATATACAGCCATAGGATAAGACCTACACCCATATATCCTGCAAATCCTAACCATGTTGCCTTTCCGATACCGATAGTACAGAAGAATGCGATAATTGCCATGATTATAAGAGAGGCTATCTTAAGTCCTGTTGCACATTTGTATGGTCTCTCCCATTCAGGATGCTTCTTTAAAAGAACAAGTGAAGATATTGAAGTAATCACATAACACAATGCACACGCGAATGCCATCAGGTCAAAGAATGCTGTAATGCTCTGCATTGCAATGAATCCAATACTTACAACAAGAATAAGTATGTTAGGAAGTGTTGGCTGGTTGTACTTATTAGTGTATGAGAACTGCTTTGGAAGGAAATTCTGACGACCCATAGCATATATCATACGGACGCCTGAATACCAGAAACCAAGTACAGATGTACCAATTGGGAATACAACTCCGACAATACCCATTATAAGGACAAACCATGCAATCTTATCACCGAAGCAGTACTGTAATGCTTCAAATGTGATGAATGGGTGGCAGTCACCGCCATTAGTAAGCTCTGCCCAAGGCATTGCACCTGCAAGACAGAAGTAGAAAATTGTATATATAGCACCACATGTTATAACCGAACCAAGAATAGCTTTCTTCTGGTCCTTAATTGGGAAGTCGCCCTCCTCAACCATTGCCGGTACTGTCTCGAATCCGAAGTATGGTGTTATCATAAATGAACAGCCGACAACCCATGCAATACCAGTTGCAAAATTACCACCCCACTGCTTTTCATTGCTGCTTGTAAAGAAATCTGCGAAATTAGCAATACTCCAGTGTCCGCTGAGCAGGAAAAGTAATGAACAGATAAGAATACCTGCAATACCAGCCATAAGCATGAATGACTGAACCTTGCCTGCCACAACATTTTTATAAAGACTTAGTACACACCAGAAGCACAGTACTAATGAACCGACAATAACTACCTTGCCGCCTGTAAGTCCCAGACCAAACTGATGATTTAACCATTCAATAATTCCAAGTACACCTGCTGAAGGAACGGCTATCCATGCACACATGATAAGCCACGCTGACCAGAAACCTGCATGCTTGTTAATACCTACCGTATTGAATACCAGACATGAACCTGTACTTGGTAACATTGTTGAGAATTCAGCATACACAAATGCTGTCGGCAGTACTGCCAGTGTCATAAGTGCAAATGCCAAGAATGTTCCGGGACCTGTATATGACATGAATATACCATCCCAGTAACACATAAATGTAAATATTGCTCCCGTTGCCATTGCATATACATAAATCAGCTTCATTGATTTAGATAATGCATTTGTTTTCTTTTCGCCCATAATAGCTTCCTCCCTTATTGTTGTTCATGATTTGTTGTCACGAAGATTTCTTATGTGCCTAGCCGAATAATCTAAGATACCTTTCGGCTAATTCCATGGTTCCGTCCATCCAGCCAACACTTAATTCTGCTACCGGACCTGATTCCTGATGAGATGCAAGCCATGCTGTAAGCTGTAATCTTCTCATCATTATAAATGTGTCTATTTCTTCAAAATCCGTATCAGTGAACGGTAGAACCTTCTTATATCCTGCAAGCCATGCATTTACAAGCTTTGGAACAATTGGCTTGTCCTCAATAAAACTAAGTGCTGACGCAAGGTCATGTAAGTGCCATCCAAAACCGCAGTCATCAAAATCAATAACCTTAATCTGGTCGCCCTCAATAAGCAGATTAGCTAATCTTAAATCTGCATGTATGAGTCCAAAATTATTCTCATTAGTTCCATATCTTTCAAGTCTTCTCTTAATAATTCTTGAAACCTCTGACAATATATTTTCTGCGTCCGGGGTCATCTCTGGAAATGCTCTCCAGTCACCCCATGCGGCATGCTCTCCTATGATTGTGTCGTAAGTCCATACCATACGGTCAAGCTTGTCTGTTCCGTTCCATATCTCTGTCTGACGGTGAAGATAAGCTGTTGTCTCGCCGAGATATCTGAACTGCTTTACCATCTGCTCCTCGTTATTCTCATCGGGTGCTTCTCCCGGAAGAAAATCACATATAACGCAGAAATATACATTTCCATCCGGTCCTGTAATCTCCTGTATATTCTTACCATCAAGCCCTTTTATAGGATTAGCTACAAGAAGTGGTGTGTAGTCATTAATCTGTCTTAACCACTTCATCTCTGAATTAAGCTCATCCAATGTGTGATAACCCGGTCTGCTTATTCTAAGCACTCCCTCTTTTTCACCTGTTTCTTTGTTCTTGACCATATAGGTTGCATTCTCCGACAGCACTATGAGTTTCGCCTCACATCTGTCCTGCCATCCGTATTTTTCAAGCGAAGCATTTGCAACCGCATCAAATAAATCAACATTTTCAAATGCCATGTCATTATCCTCCAATCAGAAAAGGCGTACACAAATCTATCCGATTCATGTACGCCTTTGTACTTTTCTTATATTTAATTACTGTCCCATAGATGTTGTTTCCGGCAATGTGCTTCCGCCATCAATAACTATCTGTGTTCCGGTTATGTAGCTTGATTCATAACATCCAAGGAATGCTGCAAGTTCTCCAACCTCCTCAGGGTCAGCCAGCCTCTTTAAAGGAACTGCATCTGCAATTGCCTGTATTGCTCTCTCTGGATTCTCCGGGTCTGACTGCTTTGCCATTCCTTCAACAAGCGGTGTCCTTACATATCCCGGACATATTGCATTAACTCTTATATTCTTATCTGCAAATTCTCTTGCAAGTGCTTTTGTAAATCCTACCAGCGCAGCCTTAGATGTTGCATATGCAACCTCTCCAGGATCAGCAACCATATCTCCTGTTACAGAGCTTGTAACTACTATTGCACCACCACCATTTGCTATCATGCTTGGAATAACAGCTTTTGCCACATTCCATGCACCTTTGACATTAATATCAAGATGTAAGTCCCTATTTTCAAATGTGTCATCTTCAAGAAAGTCTTCAAGAACACATACACCTGCGTTACATACAAGCACATCAATCTTTCCATATGTTTTCTCAGCAACTTCAACAATTCTTTCAACACTTTTGTAATCAGATACATCAACCTGAACACCTGTTGCCTCATACCCTTCGCTTTTCAACTGCTCTGCAAGTTCAAGTACCTTAGGTCCTCTTGCTGCAAGCACACATTTTGCACCATACTTTGCATACACTTTGGCGATTCCTTCACCGATGCCTTTTGATGCTCCGGTAATTACTGCAACTTTTCCTTCTAACTTTCCCATAACGCCACGCACCTTTCTTAGTTTCCTGAATGCAAAAAAGGACACGAAAGCTTTCACCTTCGTGCCCCTTTGCACTTCGCCATTAACTATAGTACCAAGTGCCTGAAATTGCAATAATAAAAATATGCATTTTTTCTTTAATTCTTAAAGTAATTAAAAGAAAAAATCTTTATTCATAAAGTGGGTACTTATCTGTAAGTCCCTTAACAAGCTCCATTGCCTTAGCCTGGTTAGCATCTACATCATCAACAAGCATAGCAATTGCTTCTGCAACAACATCCATATCAGCCTCATTGAAGCCTCTTGTTGTAACGGCTGCTGTACCAAGTCTGATACCGCTTGTTACGAATGGAGAAGCCGGGTCATTAGGAATTGTATTCTTGTTACATGTAATGTTAGCTGCATCCAAAAGCTTCTCAACTTCCTTACCAGTCTTTCCCTTGCTTAAGAGGTTAACAAGCATAAGGTGGTTATCTGTACCACCAGATACGATATCAAAACCTCTGTTCATAAGTCCGTTAGCAAGTGCTGATGCATTCTTAACAACATTTTCAGCATATACCTTAAAGCTTGGGTCAAGCGCTTCCTTTAAGCACACTGCCTTACCAGCAATAACATGCATAAGAGGTCCGCCCTGGATTCCAGGGAATACAGCCTTGTTAAGCTTGAACTTCTCTGCTGCCTCTGCTGAAGCAAGAATCATACCTCCTCTTGGTCCACGGAGTGTCTTATGTGTTGTTGTTGTTGTAACATCTGCATATGGAATTGGGCTTGGGTGTGCACCACCGGCTACAAGACCTGCAATATGTGCCATATCTACCATAAGTAATGCGCCAACTTCATCACAGATTTCTCTGAACTTCTTGAAGTCGATTGTTCTTGCATAAGCAGAAGCTCCTGCAATAATCATCTTAGGCTTGCATTCCTTGGCAATTCTTAATACTTCATCATAATCAATAAATCCGTCTGCTGTAACACCATAAGGAACGATGTTAAAGTATTTTCCAGAAATATTAACTGGTGAACCGTGTGATAAATGTCCACCACAGTCAAGGCTCATACCCATAACTGTATCTCCAGGATTAACAAGTGCGAAGAATACAGCTAAGTTAGCCTGTGCTCCTGAATGTGGCTGTACATTTGCATATTCACAGCCAAAAAGCTTCTTGGCTCTTTCAATTGCAAGTGTCTCAACAACATCGACATACTCACAACCACCGTAATATCTCTTTCCAGGATATCCTTCTGCATACTTATTAGTAAGAGGGCTTCCCATAGCAGCCATAACTGCCTTACTTACAAGGTTCTCAGAAGCGATAAGCTCAATGTGGCTTCTCTGTCTTCCAAGTTCATCATCCATAGCCTTAGCAAGGTCTGGATCATAGTTTAATACTTCATCAAATGAATACATATAACTTCCTCCCATTATACTTTAGTGAAACAAAGTGTCCCTAGTTACTTATGATATAATTAAATTACAGATTAGTCAATTTAAAGTTGTGAATTCCTGCTTTTTTTAATATTTGTTTCTGTATATCGACTGCAACTTCATATCCCTGCTCCTCAAGTTCATATGTTGATTGTTCAAGTGCCATCTCAAATTTTTTAACCATACTTAAAAAATGCTGCGTTGCTATTCCTTTTCCAAGACCAAGTTTCTTTGCCTCATTCTCAAACGACTTCTGATTTATATTCCTTATATCATATTCGCCATCTATGTTAAGCGACATTTTCTCTGTGCTACTGTCATATATAACAGTACTTAATAAATCATATGCCGGAGCTAATCTTATTCCTTTTAAATCCTCACTATATAAAAGAGCAATATTTTTAATATCCTGAGATTATTAATTTATATTGTGCCTTATAGGTATAGTATATATTTATCCAACCAGAACTTTTTGCCTTCAAATAAAAAACGAACTCACCCGAAGATGAGTCCGTTTCATAGTCTTATACCGGCAGATTCTTCATACTCTCAAGACTTATAACAAGTGTTGATGTATTATGAAGAAGTGCTGATGTTGTAGGCTGTATGACGCCAGTTACACCAAGTGCAATAAGTGCGGAATTGAATCCGACAATCACACGGTAATTTCTGTTAATCTTCTTAATCAGACTGTCACTTAATTTCTTAAGCATAAGTATCTGATTAAGGTCATCTGCGCCGACAGTGATATCTGCAATCTCTCTTGCAATCTCAGCACCATCACTTATGGCAATACCTACATCTGCTGCTGAAAGCGCTGGTGAGTCATTAATTCCATCACCAATCATAATTACCTTTCGTCCGGCTGCCCGCTCTTTCTCTACGAACTTAGCCTTGTCTTCTGGAAGAACTTCTGAATAATATTCAGTAACTCCAACCTTTCTGGCAATAGAGGCGGCTGTTCTTTCACTGTCTCCGGTCATCATGACAACCTTTGATATTCCAGCCTTCTTAAGCCCTTCAATAACCTCCGGTGCTTCTTCTCTTAATGGATCAATTATGCATATAACTGCTGCAAGCTGACCGTTAATTGCCATATAAAGATGTGAGCAGTCATCTGGAAGGCTATCAAATAACTCCTGCTTTCCTACTGGAATTACACATGCCTCATCCTCGAATACAAAGTGATGGCTTCCTATGATAACCTTGCTTGTATTGATAAATGTTGATATTCCATGTGCAACAATATATTCAACCTTAGAATGCATCTCTTCGTGCATAAGGTTTCTTCTGCCAGCTTCATTAACAACAGCCTTAGCCATTGAATGTGGAAAATGCTCCTCAAGACACGCAGCTATTCTTAACAGCTCATCTTCCGGCATTCCGTTAAATGAATATACCCTGCTTACTGTTGGCTTAGCCTTTGTAAGTGTACCTGTCTTATCAAATACGATAGTATCCGCTTCAGCAATTGCCTCTAAGAACTTACCGCCCTTGACTGTTGCACTCGCCTGACTTGCCTGTCTTATTGCTGCAAGTACCGTAATAGGCATAGCAAGCTTCAATGCACATGAGAAATCAACCATAAGTATTGACAATGCCTTAGTAGTATTTCGTGTTAACAGATATGTAAGTGCAGTTCCGCCAAGTGAATAAGGTACAAGCTTATCTGCAAGATGCTCTGCTTTTGACTCAAGACCTGATTTTAACTTCTCAGATTCTTCAATCATCCTGACAATTTTGTCATATTTGCTTGAGCCTCCGGCACGCTTAACCCTGAATACTATCTCGCCCTCTTCTACTACAGTTCCTGCAAATACAGAAGTTCCCTCACCTCTTCTTACAGGCTCAGATTCTCCTGTAAGTGAAGCCTGATTAACCATAGCCTCACCACTGATAACAGTTCCATCAAATGGGATTACATTACCCATCCGGATTATTACATTATCTCCGTCCTTAACATCTTTCACAGATACCTGTACTTCTGCATCATCTGTCTTTAACCAGACCTTATTAACGTTAAGTGACATCGTTCTTGCAAGGTCGTCAACCGACTTCTTGTGTGTCCAGTCCTCTATTATCTCACCTATACCAAGAAGAAACATTACTGAACCAGCTGTATTAAAGTCTCTTCTTAAGATAGAAACTCCTATTGCAGTTGCATCAAGAACTGGCACTTCAAGTTTTCTTGTAAGCAGTGTCCTGATTCCTTTATAAATGTACTTCATTGAAGATACCGTTGTTAATACCGCACATACCGGTGCCGGAATAAACAATTTCTTAGTCATTCTCCATAAAACCTGATCTGCTAACTTCTCAGTATAGTGTGAATTAATTGCCCTTCCTGATGTTGCAAGAACATCTTCAGGAACCTCTACATTGCTGTATCTGAACCTAGCAATAGCTTCAATCACGGTTTTTCTTGAACATCTGTACTCAACGACTGCATCAGCAGTTCTCTCATACACCTTGGCATTTGTAACGCCCTGCAGATTCTTAAGATAATACTGCAAAGTATCTGCCTGTGTAAAAGTCATGCCAGAAGCATCCATGTGAACGCGGATTCTTCCGGGCACATCATGCTTTATTGTGAATTTCATACTCTGTTACGCTTCCTCATTTTCATCTACTGAATCAAGTACAACTTCTTCTGTGTTATACTTTGTCTCATTGATTGTCTTAGCATCAGCATATATATCCTCGCAGTTTTCCTGAACAGTTGTAGCTGTCTTCATTATGCATGATTTAGCTCTTAAAACTGCTGCTGTACAGTTAGTGTAAAGCTTCTTTGCGTCCTTGCTTGTAAGAATCTTAATTCCAGCTGTTCCAAATAATACACCTGCTGCAAAAAGTCCTGGTTTCTTTAAGTTATTAATTTTCATACTGTGCTCCTCTCTGTCCATATTGGACAATAAATGTTTCTTAAGTTTGACGGTTATTATATTACACATTATGTAACATTTCTACATAAATCCACTTATTGAGAAATCTTCTCAATATAGCAAAAGGAGAGATGAAACAGTTTCATCTCTCCCTTATTAGTAAATATTATTTATTAACTGAAACTGCCTTTTTCCTGTCAACTACACTTGTTATCTTCTGATTCTTAATGTATCCGCAGGCTTCTAGCCCTGACTCAATAATTTTACTCCATTTGCTTTCTGATAAATTAATTGACGAATCATCGTTTAATCTTACAGTATAACCGCCATTATCATTCTCATCACAAGTTATCCTGTACATATTCTTACGGTTAATTGCACCTATTTCTTCCAGTGTATTAACCATTCTATATACAGTTGCAGACCCAATCTTAGGATCCTTTTTTACTGCCTTGTAATAAATCTCTTTACAGCTTGAGCAGTCCTCTTCAAGGATTACATCCAGAAGCATAAGCCTCTGTTTAGTTATCCTGCAACCCTGCTGCTTGAGACGAGAAATAATAATGTCTTTGTCTTTATCAGGATTTCTGACCACCCGTTACCTCCTTTTAATGGCAGTGGCCTTTGCATTTACCGCAGTCGCCACCACATGTGAACGATTTACCGTTTTTCTTGTCGTGTACCATACTGCGTACAATAAGTGCAACTATAATCACCAATATAACTCCTACTATAATTGTTCCCAGCATAATTACACCTCCGATAATATATCATTTAATTACTTTGTTGCATTTAAAAGCTTCTTAGAATCAACCTTTAATGTCTTGCTTTCCTTATATGGTCTGAATAACAGATAGATGAAACCAACAATTATAAGAATTGCGATTACCGTGAATACGTTAAATGCTGTGTCGCCAGTAATAAGACCAACAATCTGGTTAATTACAAGACCTACAAGGTAAGCATATCCACACTGGTATCCGATTGCAATCCAGAACCACTTAGTGTTGTTCATCTCTCTCTTAATAGCACCCATTGCTGCGAAGCAAGGAGCACAGAGAAGATTAAATGCAAGGAATGCATATCCGCTTACTACTGTAAATGTAGCTGCCATGTTAGCATATACTGTTCCCTCACCTGCTGAGTAAAGAATACCCATTGTACCAACGATATTCTCCTTAGCTACAAGACCAGTAATAGAAGCAACAGTTGCCTGCCAGTTACCAAATCCTAAAGGAGCAAATATCCATGCGATTGCCTTACCAATTCTGCCAAGAATAGAGAAGTCAATCTGATCATCTGCAAGCATTGTAAATGTTCCATCAACAAATCCGAAGTATGTTGTGAACCAGATAATGATTGTTGAAAGTGTGATGATTGTTCCGGCCTTCTTGATGAATGACCATCCACGCTCCCACATGCTTCTTAATACTGTACCAACTGTTGGAAGATGGTATGCTGGAAGCTCCATAACGAATGGTGCCGGATCTCCAACGAATAACTTTGTCTTCTTTAAGATGATACCTGAGCAGATAATTGAGAATATTCCAAGGAAATATGCTGATGGAGCAACCCATGGAGCACCATCAAAGATAGCACCGGCAACCATTGCTATGAATGGAAGCTTAGCTCCACAAGGAATAAATGTTGTTGTCATAATTGTCATCTTACGGTCTCTGTCGTTCTCAATTGTACGTGAAGCCATGATACCAGGAACACCACAACCTGAACCGATAAGCATTGGAATGAATGACTTACCTGAAAGACCGAACTTACGGAAAATTCTATCCATAATGAATGCTATACGTGCCATATAACCGCAAGACTCAAGGAATGCAAGGAATATGAATAATACAAGCATCTGTGGAACGAAACCAAGTACTGCACCAACACCGGCCACAATACCATCAAGGATAAGACCCTTTAACCAGTCTACACAACCAATTGCATCAAGTCCTGACTCAAGAAGCACTGGGATACCAGGAACCCATACACCATAATTAGCAGGATCTGGAGCTGCACCATCATTGTCTATACACTGTTCAATAGCTTCCTTAACACCAGCTGCATCTGTTGTCTCTGTTGTTACACTAAGATTTTCCTCATCTTCTACATCATAATCTAATGTAAGATCAGCTGGAACTGTGTTTTCAAGTTTCTTTAATGCTGCTACTGCTGCATCTGAATCATAATCATCAGCTTCTGTATCAATAGCATCTGCATACTCTTCACCTTTATCACCAAGGCTGTCGATATATGCCCCGATGATTGCATCTGAATCACCATACTCATCAGCTACTTCTTCGTAAGCTGAAGTACCAATTCCGAAGAGATGCCAGCCATCACCGAACACACCATCGTTAGCCCAGTCTGTTGCCCATGTACCAACTGTTGTAACTGATACATAGTATACGATGAACATTACAACTGCGAATATTGGAAGTGCTAAGAATCTGTTAGTAACTATTCTATCAATCTTATCTGATGTAGAAAGCTTCTTCTCAGACTTCTTTGCAAAACATCCACTGATAATTGAAGATATATATGTATATCTTTCATTAGTGATAATACTTTCTGTATCATCATCAAATTCTTTCTCAAGAGTCTCAATCTCAACTGAAACATCTGGAACATTCTTCATAAGAACTTTAATCTTATCATCCTTCTCAAGAAGCTTGATAGCAAAGAATCTCTTCTGTTCTTCAACAATATCAAGACCAAGCTTATCTTCTACTGCAGATATAGCTGCCTCAACCTTATCATCAAACTTGTGAGCAATTGTATTGAGCTTCTTGCTCTCTGCAAGCTTAACAGCCTTCTCTGCTGCTTCCTTAATGCCAGTTCCCTTAAGAGCTGATATCTCAACAGCTTCACATCCAAGGTTCTTTCCTAACTTGGCAAGGTCAACCTTATCTCCGTTCTTTTCCATGATATCGACCATGTTAACAGCCATAATAACTGGAATCCCCAGTTCCATAATCTGTGTTGAAAGATAAAGGTTTCTTTCAATGTTAGTACCATCAACTATATTGATGATTGCATCAGGTCTTTCGTTAATAAGATAATTTCTTGCTACTACCTCCTCAAGAGTATAAGGAGAAAGTGAATAAATACCTGGTAAATCCATGATAGTTACATCTTTATGTCCCTTTAATTTACCTTCCTTTTTCTCAACTGTAACACCTGGCCAGTTACCAACGAACTGATTAGAACCGGTCAAAGCATTAAACAATGTTGTTTTACCGCAGTTTGGATTACCTGCTAATGCAATTTTAATTGACATTTGACTACCTCATTTCTTTTATATAAATGCTCATGCATTTGCTAACAAACATTTGACAATTCTTACATTAATTAGATTATGCTAACCCGCATGTAAAAAAAATCAGCCTACCTCTATCATCTCGGCATCGGCTTTACGAAGCGATAATTCATAGCCTCTTACTGTAATCTCTACAGGATCTCCCAAAGGTGCTACCTTTCTTACATAGACTTCAACTCCCTTAGTAATTCCCATATCCATAATTCTTCTCTTAACCGGACCATCACCATTTAACCTGGTAACTTTAACAGTCTGGCCTACAGATACATCTCTTAAAGTCATAGTTTATCTCCTTCTTATTTTAGTTTTATATAAGAACCGTCATATTCAGTCCTTTATACCATAATTTTATTAGCCATATCTTTTCCTATGGCAACTCTTGATTCCTTAATGTTAACAATGACATTACCGCCAGCTTTAGAAACAACTGTTACCACTGCTCCCGGAACGAATCCAAGATTCTCAAGAAAACGTCTTATTTCTTCCTTTCCACCAATTCGCTGGATTGTGTATGGAGTTCCTTCATCAATCATAGTTAATGGCATAAGCTCATCTCCTCTTTTTAGCATATTGATAATGTTTTTCATTACCACCTTGGTTAGTATATTCTAATGGTCATTAGATGTCAACAACTTTTGTTATATTTTTATAATATTTTTTAGAGCAGATTAACCCCTGATTGATATAACCAACCAGGGGCAAAATGTGCAATCTTTTCAATATATTACAGGCAATAAATAATTATGCTAACGCTGCCCCAAGTTTTTTGCAGTTTTCAACAGCATCATCATCTGGTGCTTCCTGACAGATTACGCTGTCTGTTGCAAGAACAGCACCTGTAGCCTTACTTCTTTCTTCCCAGTCAGCCATCCATTCGCCGCTTCCCCATCCATATGAACCGAAAAGTGCAATTTTCTTACCGCTAAGGCTTCCTTCTACCTCTGTGAACATTGGCTCAAACTCTGATTCTTCGAGATTTTCTGCTCCCATTGCCGGGCATCCAAATGCGATTCCATCATATTCAGCAACCTTTCCTGAATTAAAATCATTTGCCACAATTACATCAACCTCTGCTCCGGCTCCTTTAGCACCTTCTGCAACTGCGTTAGCCATTGTCTCTGTATTACCTGTTCCACTCCAATAAACTACTGCTACTTTACTCATTATCCAATCTCTCCTTTTTTACTTTTATATGCTTAAACCGTTAATGCAGATATGCTTCTGCCTCGGTCAAAGACTCTTAAATATACTTCTGTGCATTTTCTGTAACGTGCAAACATCTTCTGGCTGAATGCCTCATCACAATACACCTTCCATACCCCACAACATTTGTAATTGCAGCCCTTTTGTCTTATAAACTGGATTACATCTTCCACTGGGTAACTTAAGAACAGCCCTATTTCATGTGGAAAGCATGTGTTCTCCTCCACTCTCTGTTTAAGATGCTTGATGCTTGCTCCAACTTTATAATCTGTATATCCAAATGTTTTCAGTACATTTTGTACTCCTGGCTGTGACAAATCCTTCTCTAATCTGTCAGGTCTGAACACATATAAAAGTGCACTCTTTTCATTTCTCTTTAAAAATGTAACATACACGCCTTTGGCGTTAAGTTTTCTGTTAACACTTGCAAGCTCTCTCCTAAAATCAGATATATTATCATATCTGTAATTAAAAAGGTTGCCAGTCTTTAATCCGGCAAGCGTCGGAGAACACTCTTTTATAACTTCCCGCTCAATTCTTCCCAATACATCTGTACAGACCATTTTTCTTTTCCTTCCATATTGCACTTTATCCTCTTCTTTATCAGCATGCCCTGCTTTCGCTTAAATATGTTTCTAAAACACTTGTAAGCGATGCCGCACTGCTTGAATGTGTTCTTACTATATTTACATCATTCTTCTTAGCCTCTGTAACAGCTGATAAAACCATCTTATGAGAAACCGTATTAGTAAACAGTATCATAAGATCCGGTGTTCCAATCTGCTTGGAAAATCCGCTTTTTTCCTTAACAAATACCTTCGCCTTGCAGCCGTGTTTCTTACATATCTGCTGATACTGGCGTTCCATACATTCATTTCCACCAATAATAACTACGCTCATATTCTCGTCCTTTCATTTGCCTTACTCTTGTTAGCTTTATCTAACTCATATTTATAAAATAACGGATATCCTAACTGGATACCCGTTACATCAGTTAGCTTTAACTAACTACTAAAATATCATCTTTGAATGTATATGTCAATACATTTTTACAAATTATCTGTCAAATGGTGCATCGTCATCATTATTGTCAAAGTCATCAATATCCGCATGACCATCTGAATGGTCATGACCATCAATCATATTCTCTCTGTTGACAACTCTCTTGATATCTCTCTGCTTCTCCACAAGATCTGATAACAGCTCTTTAGTAGCCTTAGGTCTTTTGATATTCTTAATCTCAAAGTCACCCATTGTCTTGTCTCCTGAGCATACTTTAATAGTTCCCACTCCGACAAGTCTCTGCATGAATGAGCGCTCCAATGAAATATCCATAATACGATACAGTCTTACCTCATCATCTTTAACGCTGAAAAATCCTTTACTTATAAAGAATCTGTCCTTAGATACACTGTATCTTGTAAATGACCATGGAAGTCCAAGGAAGAGAATTCTCTTCCTGTCCTTCCATAATATATCTGTGCTGACTTTATCTCTTGCCATAATATCCCCCTCCAATTCTAATGGCACAATGCTGACATATTCTATGCATTACTTGAAGTACTTAACACCTGATTCGAATATCTTAATATCCTGCTCACCATATATATTAATAGCAACACTGTCACCGCGTCTCTCAGAATGTGCCATCTTACCGAAGCATCTTCCGTCTGGGCTTGTGATACCTTCAATAGCCATGTATGAACCGTTAATATTCCACTCTTCATCCATAGATACATTACCATCAAGGTCACAGTACTGTGTAGCAACCTGTCCGTTAGCAAAGAGCTTATCAAGCCATTCCTTAGGAGCAACAAATCTTCCTTCACCGTGTGAAGCAGGGTTGCAGTATACTCCGCCAAGCTCTGCATTAGCAAGCCATGGGCTTAAATTGCTGACAACCTTAGTATATACCATCTTAGATATATGACGGTTAATTGTATTAAATGTAAGTGTAGGTGACTGTGCATCCTGTCCTGTAATCTTACCATTAGGTACAAGACCAAGCTTGATAAGTGCCTGGAATCCATTACAGATACCAAGTGCAAGACCATCTCTCTCATTAAGTAGTTTCTCAACTGCTTCCTTCATCTTGGCATTACGGAATGCTGTAGCGAAGAACTTGGCAGAACCATCTGGTTCATCACCTGCCGAGAATCCACCAGGGAACATAATAATCTGTGCCTGGTTAATAGCCTTCTCAAATTCATCTACAGACTCTCTGATACTCTCAGCGTCAAGGTTCTTGAACACCTTAACGATTGTATCAGCACCGGCTCTCTCAAATGCCTTGGCACTATCGTACTCACAGTTAGTTCCTGGGAATACCGGGATAAATACTGTTGGCTTGGCAACCTTATTCTTGCATACATGTACGCTTGGTGCTTCATATAACTTGCTTTCAACCGGTGTAGTTTCCTTAGAAGCCTTAGTTGGGAATACACCCTCAAGGGTATCAGCCCATACGCTTAATGCTTCTTCTACATTAATTGAAACTTCCTTGTATGTGAACTTACCATTATCCTTAACAGTACCAACCTTAGTATAGGCTGTAGTAATCTCTCCAAGCTTATCTGCTGGAACTTCTGCAACGATACAGCCATAAGCAGGTGCAAAGAGGTCATCTTCCTTAACATCTGCACTGATCTCGAATCCTAACTTGTTACCAAATGCCATCTTGCTGAGTGCTGGTACAAGTCCATTAGCATCAAGAACATATGCAGACACAATTGCCTTCTTCTGGATAAGTTCATGTATTGCACTGTAGAGTGCCTTAACCTGTTCGAAATCTGGAAGATCATACTGATTCTTCTTAATATCAAATCTGACTAATACATCACCATCATTCTTAAGTTCAGGAGTGATAATATCTCCTTCCCTAGCCACATCAATAGCAAATGAGCAGAGTGTTGGTGGAACATCAATATGTTCAAATGTTCCTGACATACTGTCCTTACCACCGATTGAAGGAAGTCCGAATCCCATCTGTGCTTCATATGCACCAAGAAGTGCAGCAAATGGCTGGCTCCATCTTTCTGGATCTTCTGTCATTCTTCTGAAGTATTCCTGATATGTGAATCTTATCTTACTGAAATCACCACCGGCAGCAACAATCTTAGCTACAGAATCTGTTACAGCATAGATTGCTCCATGATATGGGCTCCATGATGAAAGATATGGATCAAATCCATAAGACATCATAGTTACTGTATCGCATGAACCCTTAAGCACTGGCAGCTTTGCAACCATGCTCTGTGTCTCTGTAAGCTGATACTTACCACCATATGGCATATATACTGAACCGGCTCCGATAGAACCATCAAATCTCTCAACAAGTCCCTTCTGTGAGCATTCGTTAAGGTCTGCTAAAGTCTTTAACCACTTACCGCGTACATCTGTAACCTTAACCGGCTTAAGGTAATCGTCTTCCTGTGAAGGAATATCAACTACAACCTTAGTCTCCTGATGAGCACCGTTAGTATCAAGGAATGCTCTTGAGATATTAACGATATCCTTTCCTCTCCAGTTAAGAACAAGTCTTGGCTCTTCTGTTACAACAGCAACCTCAACTGCCTCTAAGTTCTCCTCAGCAGCATACTGAAGGAATTCCATGACATCCTTAGGATCAACTACAACAGCCATTCTCTCCTGAGACTCTGATATAGCAAGTTCTGTTCCGTCAAGACCTTCATACTTCTTAGGAACTTTATCAAGGTCTACCTTAAGACCTGCTGCAAGCTCACCAATCGCAACTGATACACCGCCTGCACCAAAGTCATTACATTTCTTAATAAGCTTAGTAACCTCTGGTCTTCTGAAGAGTCTCTGCATCTTACGCTCTGTAGGAGCATTACCCTTCTGAACCTCTGCACCACAATCCTCAATAGACTTCTCTGTATGAACCTTAGATGAACCTGTAGCTCCGCCACAGCCATCACGTCCTGTTCTTCCACCAAGAAGGATAATGATATCTCCCGGATCAGAATTCTCTCTCTTAACTGCACTTCTTGGAGCAGCAGCTATAACTGCACCAATCTCCATTCTCTTGGCAACATAATCAGGATGATAGATTTCTTTAACATATCCTGTAGCAAGTCCAATCTGGTTACCATAAGAGCTGTATCCGTGAGCTGCACCTGTAACAAGCTTTCTCTGTGGAAGCTTTCCGTGAAGTGTCTCAGATACTGGAACTGTAGGATCTGCTGCACCTGTAATTCTCATTGCCTGATATACATATGTACGTCCTGACAATGGATCTCTTATAGCACCACCAAGACAAGTTGCTGCGCCACCAAATGGCTCAATCTCTGTTGGATGGTTATGTGTCTCATTCTTGAAATTAACAAGCCATTCCTCTGTCTTTCCATCAATCTCAACCGGAACAACAATTGAGCAGGCATTAATCTCATCAGATTCTTCCTGATCAGCTAACTTGCCCTCAGCCTTTAACTTCTTAGCACCCATAAGTGCAAGGTCCATAAGGCATACGAACTTGTCCTTACGGTCCTTATATATTTCTGCTCTGTCTGAAAGATACTTGTTATATGTAGCCTCCATAGGAGTTCTATAAAATCCGTCCTTAAACTTAACATCTGTAAGCTCTGTTGCAAATGTTGTGTGACGGCAATGATCTGACCAGTATGTATCAAGTACTCTGATTTCAGTCATAGAAGGATCACGCTTCTCAACACTAGCAAAATGCTCCTGAATGAACTTAAAATCCTTAAATGTCATGGCAAGTCCTAAAGAATCATATAATTCCTTTAACTTATCCTCTGGCATATCCTTGAATCCGTCAAAATAAATAACATCAGCAGGAGTCTTGAACTCAGTAACTAAAGTTTCTGGAATATCCTCTGCTGCCTGTCTTGAATCAACAGGGTTAATGCAGTGTTCCTTAATCCTGTTCTTCTCCTCATCAGTAACAGTTCCTGTCAATACATAAGTTACAGCAGTCTTGATAACTGGTGTCTCATTCTCATTAAAGAACTTAACACACTGTTCTGCAGAATCAGCTCTCTGGTCGAACTGTCCTGGAAGATACTCTACAGAGAACACGAAATCATCCTTTCCTGCTGGAAATGTTCCCTCATAAACATCATCTACCGGTGGCTCAGAAAAAACAGTAGTAAGTGCTTTCTTATATGTTTCTTCTGAAAGATTCTCAATATCATAACGGATAAGAACTCTTACATCTGTAATAGTCTTTATTCCAAGATAGCCTCCTATCTCCTCAAGTAATTCTTTAGCATTAACTGCAAATGGTTTCTTTTTCTCGACAAAAACTCTCTTTACGCCGCTCATATCTTCCTCCTGAGATTAGTTATATTAATTATTAATATTTAATCATTGTATCACAATAAAACATATTTTCAAACAACTATTCATGCATTCTTCTTATTATCTTGTAAACAACCTGATTACCCATTACGGTAGGACCTGTATGTGCAAAGAAAACAATACCGTCTGTCTGTGATATTATCTCACTCTTAACAGTACCCTCGCATGGATCAAGAATCTGTGCTATAAGCTCACCATGATATACAGGGTCACCCGGCTCTTTAAGTCTCTTGTAGAATCCTGCATCATAAGTCTTGACTGCCATAAGGTCAAACTCGTTAATAACACTTGCAATATATCCACTGTGATTGTTGTACTTAAGAATACCCATTCTGGTTAAAAACCTGAGAACAGATGACACAGCCTGTCTTGCAGACTTCTCATCAATCATATCTGTGCTGTTAGTATATATTGAAAATGCATTAGTACCATTCATCTGCCAGTTATAATTAAGTGTCACTGTATCCATTGGCTTCGGCTTTCTAATAACAACATACTGAAGTCCGAACAGATTGGCAAGACTCGCACTCTGGAATCCCGTATCCATCATCTTTACATGAGGAATAAAATCACCAGGCATATAAAAGCTTGCAAAATGTATGCCATAACTGTAACCTTTAATTCTGTCAAAAAGTGTTCCTGCTATCTGCTTGGTTGTATCTCCATTAACATCCCCAGGAAAAGCTCTGTTAATATCAGAATTATCTGTAGGCCAGAATCTCTTTCCAACATTCATGGAAAATCTGTTAACAGATGGGATAACAAGAATCTCATGATTGTGCGATATTGCACCATGAGCCTCGAGCTCTTTAAGTGCCTTAACAAGCTGCGAACATATATACAGCTGCTGTATCTCATTACCTCTTAATGCACCAACAATACATGCCGACTTCTCACCACCACCGAATCTATAGCCTTCTATCTGATAATCTTCTCTATATATACCCTTTAACGAATAAATAATCTCTTTCTTCATTATCTGCCACCATAAACTCTTGCTATAAGAGCCCCCTTATGCACTACCGGATTCTCTCTTAATGTAAATATAATTCCATCTGTAGGTGATTCAATTCTCTGGATTATCCTTCCCTCAATAGGTTCGATAATATCTCCTATATGCGTTCCAATTCCAATCCTTCCCATAGAATCAACTGCTGATACGAATATTCCGCTTTCCTTAGCAGTAATAAATGTAACTTCACCTTCTGTAGAGATAATAGGGTCATTAACATCCTTTGGCTCATCATCCCATATTCCCATATGCGACATAAGGTTGAATATACCATCAACAATATCCCTGCAGTACTTAGGTGTAATTCTGTTCCCAACTCCCATCTCTGTAACAAGAGTAGGCACACCAAGATGATTAAGACTGTATGCAAGAGTTGCATCAAGTACAGTAATAGATGAATATATCCATACAAACTGTGCATTCATCATCTTCGCATATGGAAGCAGCTTTTCCTGCGTATCATCATTAATTCTTACCTGTGGCATCTCATTTACAAATATATTACTTGAATGGATATCAATACACAGATCACTTCCAATAATATCTTCAATAATGCCTGCTGCCACATATTCAGCCATAGCGCCATTATTATCACCAGGGAAAACCCTATTCATGTCAAGATCAAACATAGGAATTCCTCTTGAACCTGTATCAATACCAAGAGGGTTAATATCAGGATAAATGTCAACAATTCCTTTAAGCTTATCCTTTTCTCTCTCAATTCTTCTTATAATCTCATAACATATAAGCTGACCATCAAGCTCATCGCCATGAGTACCTGTAACAATTGATATTCTTGGTGCGCTGTGATTCTCATCTTTATTCATAAGTCTGTTCTTCCTGACTACCAGTCTTTCATGAACCGGAAGCTCAACAGAAACAACTTCTTCTATCATATCATTCTCCCATTATTCCCCGGATTATCAATATCCGGACCTTATTAATATCTATCTGAATTTTATCACACCTGAAATGTGTCTACAAGTCTTGTTCGTTCCAGAAATCGCGTATACATCTGTCTGCATTGCCAAGTGTCACCGGATATATCCTGTTCCACTCCCTAGGATACATGCTCTCATATTCACCAGTCATGAATCTGTCATCCAGAAGCGCAATCACACCCTTATCCGTATCCGTCCTTATAACCCTTCCTGCTGCCTGAAGCACCTTATTCATTCCTGGAATAACATAAGCATAAGAATATCCATTTTTGCCAAACTCATCAAAATAATCCCTTAAAATGTTACGCTCCCTGCACACCATCGGAATCCCAGTTCCGACAATAACAGCACCTATAAGGCTCTCATCCTTTAAGTCAATTCCTTCGGAAAATATTCCTCCAAGCACACAGAAACCTGCAAGCGAAGCACCCTCCGGCAGTTCCTCGTAAAATGCTGATAAGAAGTTCTCCTTGTCAGCCTCTTTCATAAACCTTCCCTGCACAAGCACATTTATACACTGCTCTGGTAAAAATGTATCTTCTCCACCACATTCGGTCACATTAACACCACTTTTCCACCTGAAGCACTCAAGAACACTCTCCATGTAAGAATATGACGGAAAGAACACCATATATCTGCCGCTTCTGCCAGAAATCATATGCATAATATAATCGTGTACCTTGGCATATTCCCTTGCATTTCTTCTTGTATAACGGCTTGTCACATCAGTAGCCACGACAATTCTCTTATTATCAGGTTCAAAAGATGAATGTGCATACACTGCTCTATCCGCCACATCACCAGAAAGCATTTCCTTAAAATAATTGACCGGAAGCAGCGTTGCTGAGAAGAATACCGTACTTCTGCCCTGTGAAAGTCTCTCACTTATGTTGCCTGACGGGTCAACACAGTACAGATGAACAAGAAAGTTTCCATCGTTATCATGCTCATTATAGTAGACATATTTTTCATCAGCACAGTCATACATATTAAGAAAATGTCTCACTGCAAAGAAAAACTCGAGCAGCTCATTAGTCACAGGCTCACCCTTATGCCTCTCCATGAACTTCTGCATAAGTCCCATCACACGCTCAAGACTGGCTGGAAATGTGCCAAGACCGCTCACAACCATGAATGTATCACACTGTCTTTTATATTCGAGCAACTGCTTGTTACATCTGTCAAGTGCACCTGCAAGTCGCTTGTCCATCTCCTTGACAAGCTTCTTAGCCGCAAGAAAATCTTCTTTTTTCAACACTGCACTGTACATTTCTCTTGCTCTGTCCACAAGGTTATGTGCTTCATCCACAAGAAACACATAATCACCCTTCGCACCATTGCCAAAATACCGCTTAAGCGACGCATCCGGGTCAAATACATAATTATAATCACATATAATTCCATCACACCAGTACGAAACATCAAGCGACATCTCAAACGGGCAGACATTATGTCTGTTGGCATATTCCATGACATTATCTCTTCCGATAACCATCTGGCTCGTTATTATGTCGTACACAGCATCATTAATCCTGTCAAAATGCCCCTTGGCATAAGGACATGCCACGGGGTTGCAGTTGCGCTCATCAAGTGGACATATTTTGTCCTTCGCTGTAAGAGTAACAGTTCTCATATGAAGCCCGTTATCTCTTAATATAGCATAAGTATCCTCCGCAACAGTTCTCGTTATTGTCTTTGAAGTCAGGTAAAATATCTTGTCTGACATCTGCTGTCCTAACGCCTGCACAGCCGGGAACACAGTAGACAACGTCTTTCCGACACCTGTAGGTGCCTGAATATATAGATTGGTATTATCTTCAATAGCCCTGTATACACTCACGCACAGATTCTTCTGCCCCTCCCTGTATTCATAAGGAAACTTAAGTTCTCTGATTGATTCCGTCCTTTTATGCCTCTCATCAAATGTATAATCAGTCCATCTCTTAAAGCCCGTAATCAGCTTATTAAACCACTCTTCAATTCTTTCAAATGTATATTCTTCCAGAAACTTGTTGATTGTCTCAGGCTCAGGAGTAACGTAAGTCATCTGGATTCCAATCTTTGACAGCTTCTTCTGGCTTGCATATATATAGCCATATACCAGTGCCTGGGCTTTATGCACATAGACCGGTTCTTTCAGCAGGGAAACATCTGTCTGCATAGTCTTTATCTCATCAATTATTACATCGCTCTCCGGCTCTTTATTGCCATCTTCATCATAATTAATATCTGCAATAATACCGTCAGCCCTGCCTTCAACCTGTAATACATACTCAATCCCTAAGTCAGATACAAGCGGTATCTCAATCTTTAAAGGCACTTCGGCATGATACATAGTGCCCATGCTGTGCTGGATTTTCCTGTGAATCCTTGCACCCTCCTGCATGATTTTCACATCATTGCTGCCGGTATTCCTGTTGTCAATATCACCTTCTGCACACATGAATTCCACAAGATTTCTTACAGATATTCGAAAGCAGTTTCCATTTACAGAGTACATACTATCTCCATTCAATAATGTTCTTCAATATCGTATATATAGGCATTGCCTGTCTTTCCGACTCTTTTCACCTGTTCCATGTAATTAAGCATTGCAAGTACACTGGCAGCAGTCTGCCTGTCAATATGCGCTGCATTTGCAAAATCTGCTGAAGTAAAGTTATTCTCAAGCCCATCTGGTACAAACTGCATATAATCCTGTGGACAGTCTAACTCAATAACCTTTCTTATCCCCACCGGAATACGGTCATAACGCACACTCCCGCGCTTCTTATCATAACTCCAGCCATTAAGAAGCTTATATTCTTCCATATCAATCAGCAGCAATGTAACCCTAAGATTCGGATTTTTTAAAAATGCTTTAATCTTATACAGCTCAAACATCGCGTCATACATGGAACACCGCTTCGGAGACTTTCTTCTTGAAGTAATATCCCCAGTCTCCGGCTCTATCCAGCTTAAATACTTCTCATAAGGCATAGGGTACACAACTCTTACCTGATATTCATTCAGGAACACTGACAACTTATCCCTTAACTTGTTAAGCTGCCTCGTCTGAATCTCAATTATCCCATGTTCATTATATATATCAGCATAATAACCGTCTATTGCAACCTCATGATTATCTTCATCTGGTTCATAATACATTTTTAATACCGCATGCAGTGTCTTTTCCGATAAAGTGCCTATCCCCTTGTCATTGTGGCTCTTGCCGATTATCTTTTCCTTCGCTTCATCGAAAGCCCGGCTGTCTATATATTCTATTGGTTCATTGGAAGATTTCTTCTTCGGCATGGCTTATTCCTCATCACAACATATGTTCTATCATGTTATCAAGTATCTTACGATTGTCCGAAAAAATCAACCCTATGTGACAAATGCCCTGATATATTATAGAAATCCATTCTATAACCATCAGGGCATTAAGCATTTATTTACTTATCTTCGTCATCAATATCAAACAACTTTAATTCTTCAACATCATTCTTGCCGGATTTGTCATCACCGTAAGATTTGTATAGTGAATCATCTTCGTCAAAACCAGTATCCGCATCGAAACCAGCGTCCTCGTCATCCTCACTGTCTTGATCATACTCTTCTATCTCTTTCTCGGTATACTCATCAAGGTCAACTCCGTCTTTAGAAGCCATATTAAATACCTTCTTAACCTTAGAAAGCTTAGCAGCCAGTATAATTGTGACAATGATAAACGCTACGATTATCACACCAAGTATTGTAATTATTGTAAGCCAGAACCTGTTACCGCCAAATGTCTTATTATTATCAGCTTTGACAACTGTATCAGCATTTGTTGTCTTAACAACAGAATATGCCTGTATAGTTCCATCACTTACTCTGTATCTGAACCAGCCTTTCTCACCAAGTGAGCTTACTCCGTAGAACAGGCAGTACTGTCTATCGGCATCCATAAGCACCTGTACCTCTTTACCGTTCATGGTAAACTTTGTAAGAGCATAGCCAGCCGGTTTCTCTAGCGAGTTCGTTATAGGCAGAACAACGTATGTTATCTCTGGTTCTGCAACAGTATTGTATGGTGAAAATGTTTTCGCAGTCTCATCATAGATGTAGAACCCGCCTTTTCCATCTTCACTTTCAAGATACATAAGAATAAGACCTGTCTTTATGCCTTTAACCGCATTTATCTTCTGACCATTATAATCATAGTCAATCTCCTGATATCCATCTGGAATTGTGATTCCTGAATAATCCTTTACAACCGAATATTTCTTTCCATCTATTGTAACTGTTCCATCGTCATTAACAGTCTGGGTTGATGTCTCAGTAACCTCTTCTGTCTTTGACTCAGCCTCTGTTGTTGCTTCCTGACCATCCTCAAGTCTTGTTGTATATATTATATATTTCTTAACTGAACCATCTTCTGCAGTAACTGTAATTGTTGTTGTATTGCTTCCCGGGTCCATTCTTCTACCGCTTATGCTTATCTTGGCAGCATTGTCATTAGCGGCAGCACTTACAACAAGCTCTGTAACATCAGCATCAACAGTTGCATTGTATGTTGTCCTGTCTGGTGAAAATGCTGGTGAAAGCGTTCCCGGACTTATCTGCAGGGACTTTAATGTGTTGTCTGAGGAATAGCTGGCTGGAGCACGACCGGTTACCTTTCCTGATGAGGAACTGCTGACTGTTGCACGTTCACCATTAACAGATATCTTTGCTTCACCTGCAACACTAAGCGTCGTTGTTCCTGCTGCAATAACTTCAAACTGCATAGATATAGATTCATTTGAGCCATATGCTGATGCATCAAGAAGTGCAAATGATACAACACCAGTATTACCTGCACCTACAGGTTTTATAATTGAATTATCATATGACACTGGAACAGAGGCTGCATCAATAACATCAGATGCAGATATAGTAACCGTTACCGTTATCGTACTTCCAACTGTTCCGCTTGCTGAACTTATAGATATAGAAGCCTGCTCGTCAGCCTTAGCATAATACACAGGAATCAATGCAATGCACATTGCCAGTACACCTATAAAAGCAAGTAATTTTTTTATCTTATTCATAGTCATCCTTTCAAACAATAATTATTGATTAATGCTTCCTATTCCAAGAATATATCTCTTAACCTTTGCAAAATCAAACAAATCAAGTTCTCCGTCTCTGTTACAGTCGGCCGCCTTCCAATATACTCCTGACGGGTCTGCTATACCTAATATAGATCTCTTTATCTGTGCAAAATCAAACAAATCAATCTCTCCGTCGCCATTGACATCCCCATATATAACAATCTCATATCTGCTGACCTCTTCGCCAGAAGAATTATATGTTATAAGGATATCGCCAGTACTAACTAATCCATCTTTCTCATTGCCATTCTTATTAAGTATCTTGGAATAAGCACCATTATAATTATCAATCTTATCAAGCACATCTTGTACATAATCTGATACAGTTAAACCACTTATGTATTTTTCATCTTCATCAACTGATAATGTTGTTGAAAATCCTGGATAAGCAACATCCGGTTCTGGATCCGGTTCCGGTTTTGGATCAGGTTCTTTATCCTGTCTTACAACAGTTATAGTATAGTCCTGATTATCGCCATTAGCTGCCGTAACAGTAATTGTAATATCATTACTTCCAACTGAAAGATCATGATATCCCAGTCCGCTTACATCTGCTGAAGAATCAAGTGCCGAACCGCCAACATATACAGATGAAGTATCATAATCAACTATAAGACTATACTCTGTTGTATACAGACTAAATGTTGGTGTTAGTGAATAGCCTTCAACATATAAGTCAGATAATCTGTTATTAGGGCTGCCGTCTCCTGTCGGAATTTCACATACATTTTCAGGCATATTCTCATATACAGGTATTCTGAATATAAATGCTATATTGTTCTTATTACTGTCGCTATACCCCTGTGCGCTCTTAACTGATTCACTTCTTGGAGCAAGTACATTGGTCATATACTGATGACCTCTTCCAGTCATATCAAACTTTTCATAATAAAGAGTATTCTGACCTCTGTTTATATAACTTTTTCCAAGATATATTGCTCCACCAATAATAGATTTCATTCTTGTATTCCAAGGTCTTAATGTCTCATCATCATTTCTTGAAGCATATTTAAGTCCATTCTGGACTGCTGTCAATCCTCCACTAGCATATGCCCCTATATTGTAATAATTATAATAACCCCAGTAGTAGCCAGACTGTGTTCCTGATATGCTGCTTCCATATCCACTGTTACCCTGCTCCTGTAATATTCTTGAAGCAAGATGATATGGGCTTACCCCTGATTCCTGTCCTGCAAGCAGCAGACCGGTTATATATGTATAATTTCTTCCATCATATCTCAGGTCATGGCTTGAATTTTCCATAAATGTACCATCAACCATACTCTCAAGGCCGCTCTCATCCTGTAATGAACTGTCAAATGAAAGATTTTCAAACATAAATATATTATCTGCATTAAGGAAGTTTCTAGGATCAAGTGCATATTCAACAAGTGCAGATGATGCCTGAACCCAGCCACCTGAATCAAGCTGTGTATACTGTCCTGATTCCCAGTCATAGCAGCCATCAGCAACCGATTTCCATGATGACTTTGCTGAACCATATGTAAGGCTTCGGCCAATCACATTCTGGTTTTCCAGAACATCAGACCAGTCTTTTCCATTATGGTCCGCCACAAACACCCAGTTAGGATACTGCGCATGAAGCTGTCTTAAACCATCCTTATAACTATCCGGGAATCCTTGTGAGTCAAGGTATTCCTCAAAATCCGCATCCGGCTCATAATCACTTCTTTTATCAACAGTTATGTAGCCACCATATATATAGCCTCTTTCATAACTGCCATTAAGATAAAAACCTATGCCATACCATGTGTCGCCGTCATCGTCAGTTGTCTCTTCGTATATATCAAACTTAAAGCCACCATCCACCTTGGTAATGACTGAACCACTGACTGGTGATGTCCTTATACGAAGATCTGTAACATCATAATTAACATGGCCCTGACCAATGGACTCTTCCGCCTTAGTATTAAGTACAGAAATAACCGTAAGACATGTCAGCACAAGCATACATAACATGACACCAATTGCGGCTATTCTTTTTGCACTACATTTGTATCCTGATTTCATGTAATCACCTGACTCCTGAATGTATCGTATTAACTAGTTTCTTCCAAATTCTGAAAGCTTTAAGCCCTCATTTCTCTCAAGTACCATATTAACAGACCAGCTATTGGCAAATACCAGAAGCGGATTGCCCTTAAGGTCTTTAATCTTCTTCATATCTGATGTACCAACAATTCTATTCACATCAATTTCCTCAGGATTCTCAATCCAGCGGATATGCTCGTATGGAAGCGGCTCAAGTCTGATATCAACACCGTATTCATTCTTAAGACGGTATTCGAGAACTTCAAACTGAAGGACACCAACAACTCCAACGATAATCTCTTCCATTCCTGTATTGAACTCCTGGAAAATCTGAATCGCACCTTCCTGTGCAATCTGGTTGATACCCTTAATGAACTGTTTTCTCTTCATAGTATCAATCTGTCTTACTCTTGCAAAATGTTCTGGTGCAAATGTAGGAATACCCTCAAATGCAAATTTCTTGTTAGATTTGCAGATAGTATCACCGATAGAGAATATTCCCGGGTCAAATACACCGATAATATCTCCTGCGTATGCCTCATCAACAATATGTCTCTCCTCTGCCATCATCTGCTGTGGCTGGCTGAGTCTGATCTTCTTGCCACCCTGAACATGGTTAGCTTCCATTCCAGCTTCAAACTTACCGGAACATATTCTCATAAAAGCAATTCTGTCTCTGTGTGCTTTATTCATATTAGCCTGAATCTTGAATACAAATGCTGAGAAATCCTCAGTAAATGGATCAATAACTCCCTGGTCAGACTTTCTTGGAAGCGGAGAAGTTGTCATTGATAAGAAATGCTCAAGGAAAGTCTGTACACCAAAGTTAGTAAGCGCTGAACCGAAGAATACCGGTGTAAGGTCACCAGCACTTACCATTTCCTGGTCAAACTCTGCACTTGCTCCGTCTAACAGTTCAATATCTTCCTGAAGCTTGTCATAGAAAGCATCACCAATTCTGTCCTTAAGAACAGACTCATCTGACGCGTCAACAATCTCAGTATCAACTTCCTTCTGTCCATTCATTGCTGCCTTGAATAAAGAAACATTTTTCTCTTTACGATCATACACGCCCTTGAATTCCTTACCGCAGCCGATAGGCCAGTTAATTGGGCATGTAGAGATTCCAAGTACGCTTTCAATCTCATCAAGAAGCTCGAATGGATCATTAGCCTCTCTATCCATCTTATTAATAAATGTAAATATAGGAATGTGTCTCATAACACATACCTTGAAAAGCTTGATAGTCTGTTTCTCAACACCCTTAGAAGCATCAATAACCATGACCGCAGAATCTGCTGCCATCAGAGTTCTGTAGGTATCCTCTGAGAAATCCTCATGTCCCGGAGTATCAAGAATATTAATACAGTAACCTTCGTAGTTGAACTGAAGAACAGAAGAAGTTACCGAAATACCTCTTTCCTTCTCAATCTCCATCCAGTCAGAAACCGCATGCTTGGCAGTCTTCTTACCCTTTACAGAACCTGCAAGGTTAATAGCACCTCCGTAAAGCAGGAACTTCTCTGTTAATGTTGTCTTACCAGCATCCGGGTGAGAGATAATGGCAAATGTCCTTCTTTTCTTAATTTCACTTTCTAAACTCACTGTTTTACTCCTTTATAAACATAATACATAAACAAACATAATATAAGCCTGTGACGCAGTCTACGGCTTCACAGGCTTACTCTAATCAATAGTCTTCGAATTATTCACGGTTAAGACCGAACTTGTATGAAACCTCAGACTTGTCATCAATTCTTCTGAAAATGTTGACTACTCTGTCCATAACCTTCTCGAAATCTTCCTCATTCTCAACCTCAACAGAAACAACCTGTCCGTCTTCCTTAATAACTGCGTCCTTAACAAGTTCTAAAGCCTTGATATCTTCCTCAGTCTGGGCAACCTGCTCAGGTGTTGTTAACATCTTTGATTTACTCTTATACTTAACAGCGTATGTTCTTGTCATCATATCCTCCTATCGGCTCTTCGTAGCAATATAATCTCATATGTCATTATATTATATAACATGTTTGGGGATTATGCAATGGGTTTACAATCATGCTTTCATCAGCCTGCCATACAATTTCTCACTCACCATAAAAATCATATACTGAAGCTTTGTTTTGCTGCTTAATAATTTCCTGTATTTCTTGTAAACATTTTTCACATAACATTTATCTTTCTTATATAAATCACTAACTTCTGTGAACGCGGCATTTTTCTTTGAATTCACCATAGTTCTTATTATATAAGCCATGTTCTTATTGAGATTAATATAATCTTTTTCTTCTTCAAAATATGACGTTCTTTCAATGCAGGCTTCAACTGCAGACAACCAGCTTACTACCATACTTGTCTGCATACTGCTGCCTCTTCGTATCGTATACTCATAGCAGTCTGCATCTGAAGCATATATTGTTTCTGCATGGCTGACAACCTTTCCCATAACCCATGCATCTTCTGATATTCTTCCAACTGGAAAATAAATATCCATAAAAAGACTCTTTTTAAACATCTTATTCCATAACACAACACAGTAATACTGGTTCTCATTATAATAATTATTCCAGAAATCCGCTCTGGTCCATATTCCATCTTTGACAGTTATGTCTTTACATTTTCTGTTATCGCTTTCATATCTTGAATGATAATTACATATAGATATATCTGCATTATTATCCACAAGATTCTTATGCAGAAGCTCTATCATATTCTCTTCTATGCAATCGTCACCATCAACCCAGCATATATATTCACCTGTACTTTTCTCAAGTCCGACGTTTCTTGCATCCGACTGCCCACCATTTTTTTTATGGACAACCACAACTCTTTCATCATCTGCTGCATATTTATCACATATTGATGCACTTCCATCCGTCGAGCCATCATCAACAAGAACTATCTCTATATTGGTATATGTCTGTTTCAGCATTGACTCTATACATTTATCAAGATATTTCTGGACATTGTAAACAGGTACTATAATACTTACCAAATCTTTCATATAATAACTATTCTCCATTCTACACGTCGAATATTGATACATATGGAAACACCTGCTCCGAACCTGCGGAATATAGTTCCAGGAACATCAGAGCAAATATACACACAACGCATATATAATATATATATTTATGTTTTTCATTTTTACAATGCTCTATCGCATTCGGAACTGTTATATACTGAAGAAATATAATAACTCTCAAGGTTCTATACGTTGCCGGAACAATTCCATCTGCTGCACATATCAACAGATAAAATGTCTGTGCCCACTTGGAAATCTTCCAGTCTGTATCAGCTACAAAACCATCTTCTGTCTGTTCAATTATTAAATACATTAAGAATATCACAATATTTAACAATATGAATTTAGTTGAAATTGTCCTGTTTGTATATTTTAAAAGTTCTTCCAGATTAAAATACAGATTGAGTCTTGGTATGATACTTATTAATTTTATAATATATTTCGCACCAAATCTAATAAGTACCATTCCAATTGCTGTGCCAATCATCTGCCACCATACAGATATATTTATCTTCTTTATCTTAACAATTATGAACGCCAGCGAAATAAAAGCGACCTGATGTATTAAACCTGCTACTATACAGAAAAATATATATTTCCACACTTTATCTTCAATAAGACATCTTATTGCAATAAGAATAAACGCTGATGCTAATGCCTGTCTTATATTATTCAATGAAATAAAGTACACATATGACAAAAAGAAAACGACCAGTGCCATGGGTATATTTTTCGAAATTCTATATATATTATTATAAACTATAAATATAAATAAAAATGATGTTACTACAAACAGCCATTGAGGATCATGCGTAAAAATTGCAATAAATTTTACAAGCCAGTGGAATAGTAATTCAAAATGCATATGTCCACCATTGGCAATCACTCTGAATCCAGGATAATATGTATAAAAGTAATCCGTTCCTATTCCGAATCTGAGTGCTGCTATAAGGAATAAAGGCAATGCACTCAGATATAAAAAGAATCTGTTTCTGACTTCTGTTTTATCAAACGCAATTCCCCAGCCATTCTTATCTTTATAGAATTCACCACATCTTGCTCCTTCTCTTCCTGTTATACAACAACTGACAAGTATGGCAAAAACTGCTGCCGCTAGATATATCAAATCAGATTACCTCCCTCCTGCAAATATCGCGTATCTGATTCTGTTTGTAATTCTTCTCCTTATTAATCTTACTTTATTAAATCCACTCATTTCAACATTAATAACAGGAGTATTTACAACATTTAACTTATTATGCATTATCCAGACGTTAAGTAATCGCTCCGACAGGAAGCCATATAATCTCTGCTGGTATGCATTTAACACTGATAAATCCACTGATTTTTCAAGTTCAAAAAGAACATCAAACAACCACTGGCAATAATCATCAAAAACTTCTGCCTTACAGAATATCATATTAAAAAGCACAGCCTTATTACCAGCAAAAAACTTATCGAAATCTGCTCTGTATTCCGGATATAACTTATCTATAACCATCTTCAGCTGTTCATATATCTCTTCTGTACAGCATTGTGATAATATCTCTTCTCTTGCGTTCATCTTAAAACATTCAACATACGGAAGGACAATATCGCTGCCATCAAGTAACTGAAGCATTTTCTGATATGTATATATATCTTCTGGCTTGCTGCTTAAATTGCTTTTCCCAAAATATCTTCTGTAATGAACAAGTCCTTTGTATTCATCATCGCAGTTCTTCCATATCCAGTATAAACCTGTAAGCTCACAGAAATTAGGATTCTTATATGAAATATTATCTCCTGTATTATCCTGAAGATATCCAAGATTCTCTTTGCCCTGTGCTCCAACCTGTAATACTGCATAATTATCAAGCTGTGGAACATTAAACTTCTTGTGTGCTGCTATGTATATCATATAAGTTCCTCTTTCTTATAAAGCTTATAAAAACTATTTCTTGTATCTTGTATACCAAATCCTGCCCTTTTCATATCGTCATATGTGTCTTTTCTCTGTATTGTAAGGAATTCTTCTATTGAAGAACACCACTCAGATATATGAGCATCATCTATAGCTATGTATCTTACATTGTCCAGTATTGCAGCCTCTCTTGTAATTCTGTCTGAGAATACAACTGGAAGTCCAGATGCCTGAGCCTCAACTCCGACAATAGGAAGCCCCTCGAAATTAGATGGGAGAGCAAATATATCAATTGCACTGAATATCTTCTGTGGTGCATCTGTCGTACCATAGAAGATTACTTTGTCCTGCAGTCCAAGATTATTAACTTTATCTTTTATATTCTGTTCAAGCTCGCCCTCTCCTACAAGCAGTAATCTGACGTCATCTCTTGTACCACATAATCTTGCAAATATATCTATCAGATACTCATGATTTTTCTGATAAGCAAATCTTCCGACATGGCCTATAAGTTTCTCATTCTTTAATCCAAGCTCTCGTCTCACTTCCTGCCTGCTATCTTCATTATATCTGAATCTGTCCAGATCAACACCATTCTTAATTATAGTTATGTCCTTTTCAGGTACACCAGGAAACATCCAATGTGCTGCAAGATCAGAACATGCCACATAATCAGTACCTATAGCTTTAAGCATGCCTCTGCATCCTTTATGCATGAAAACCTTTAATTTCCTGTGATTGCCATCAACGCCTGCCGCATGTGAATGTAATATTATTTTCTTAACCCCGGCTGTTTTCGAAGCCAGTCCTGAAACCAATAATTTATTAGCAACATCCGCATGAATATGTACACAGTCGTATTTTTCTTTCTTTATAAGTTTTCTTAGATTATTAAAGCAGACAAACTGCTTAAATATCTTATTACCTGTAAAACCTATATAATTAACCTTACAGCCATATTTATTCAAATCATCTATATTGCTCTGATTCTCAAACTTTTCAATGGCAGCAATATCAATGCATTCTCCCTGCTGTTTCTGTGCAATCACACCCTTCACAAGAGAAAACACTCCGCCATATCCTGTATCATCAACATTAACTTCTAATACTCTGTACATTACTTTGAATTCAACTGCCTTTTTAAGCGGTTTTTCCTTCCTATCAATATGCTTCGGATGCCTGCTTTTCTGGCTCCTATGTAATCTGCTTTAACACTGTCTCCAATATGAATTATCTTCTTTCTGTCTGTTCCTCGTTCATCCATCACCAGCTCAAACAGCTTACCTGTAAGTTTATTAGAATTATAACAGTTTGATATATATATATCGTCGTATCCCGCTATCCCGCATTTTTCAAGCATTTTTATAATAACCTGTTCAGGAAGGTACATATCAGACACTAATATCACACACTTATCTGATGCAACACATTTCTGAAAAAATCCATACATTGATTCTTTCTTTTTGCAGTTAACTATCTCCTGTCTCTGTTCTTCAGCCATAAGCTGCTGTGAAAATGCTGCATATGCACTATCAAGTTCATTATATATATCAGATATATTGACCTCTCCACCTGTCTTTTTATGTCTGGCATTATGCTCTGCTTCTATCCTGTCTGCCCGGAATTGTAATGCTTTATCTTTTCCAAGAACCGCCTCGCCTGTCAGTTCAAATATATCTGCAGGTACAGAGCATGTTCTTTCAATCAGCGTATCAAATATATCAAACGATATTACATCATATTTCTTTAACATATAATCTTCTATAAATCTAATCATCTTCTTAATATCCTGTAAATAACATAATATGGGAACGGAATTACAAATACTGATTTCATAAATCCTGTTTTCCAGGGGCTGTTACTCAAATCATGCATAAACTCTTTCAACTTATACTGATGAAGTTTCTTCCTTGCTGTAAAAAACTGTTTTCCATCATCATCAATATAAAAGAATCTGAATAATTCCGTATCCTTCTTAGACGGATATTGTCCGAACTTAAGTATTGATTTCGCCCATTCTCTATCATCAGCTATATCAGGAATATACTGATTCTGTTCCTGACACGCAGTTAAGAAATCCATAGCTCCCTGCTGCCATTCCTGTATATTATTCATACAGTCAACATCACCTGCATATTCATACTGCCCCTTCACTGGCTCAACCTGATTATGTTCATTAACTATATATCCAACAGATGAGCCTTCCATACTCTGAAAAAGCTTTTCCCATACTCCAAGTGAACATAATACCTTTTTTCTTAATGAACCATCTTCATTGTTATACAGATAACCGTATGTCTTACCTTTCACTGGGTATAAAGTATTAATTCCCATATAGAATCCGCATATATTACCTCTGAATTGATATATATCCAGCACCTTTTCCAGATAAAACTGCATACTTCCGTTCCATCCAATGTCTACGATTGCACTATCTCCACTCATATCTATCTGCTCAAGATATCTGACCAGTACCTGATATGAGGCATATGATTTTTCATATATTCTATTCTTTAAAGAATTGTACAACTTTTCTATATCTTTAGCTATCGATAATTCTTTGGCAACATATACGTGTTCTACGTCAAGATCGTACTCTTTAATAATATCAAGCACTTCCTCTTCATCAAATCCATAATATTCAAGAATACCTTTTGTACTGATGTATCTCATTGATGACAGATATTGTAACGACTCATAATAATCATTGCAGTTCCAGAAAAGTGACTGTCTCAGACTCTTTCTCGAAAAATACGTATAAGTACTTGTTATAGTATCATTCTGACTGAATGTATCAAAAGCTTTCTTCATCATGAATCCATCCCTTGAGAAGAAAAATACCTTTTTTATATTTATATCATCAAATTGTTTTCTGAGCCACTTAGTGAACCCATAAAGAAGGGGTCCAAATTCTTTAAACCCAAACTGATAATATTCAGATTTATTGTTTATCTGATATAATTCTCCTGTTTTCTTTATAAATCTATCTAACTGACTCATATAAACTCCTATTCACATTTAATATTGAATTTTCTAAGCATGAATTTAGTAATCTTCTTTATAAAATGCTGATTTTCCATGAACAGCACTGGCATCTCTGTATAACTGTAACCTTTAGTATAAAGCCACACATCCAAAAGTCTTTCACTTACATATCCAAATACTCTTGAATCTTTTAATGAATAATTGGATATATCAAGTCTCTTTTCTAGTTCAAATAATATATCAAAAAGCCATTCACAATATTCATCAACTGCGTACCGCTTCATTATAAACATATTGAACTTATGTCCCTTTGTCTTCTTCATCTGTCTGTCAAATTCAGGAAGATATTCAGGATACTTTTCTTCTATAATCACTCTTGTTGTATCAAGGTCAATAGCATTGTGAGCATGACAATACTGGCTATAATTGGTTTCAATAAAATAATTTCTTTTCTTAGGAAGAATTATGTCCGATTTATTCAATCTTTTCTGTATCTGTTTTCTTGTGGCTATTGCTCCCCACTTATTCTTTTTCTTCTTTTCTACAAAGAATCTTCGGTAATGTACCATTCCAAGGACATCATAAGTCTCATTCTTCCATGCCCAGTACAATCCTGTAAGTTCACAATAATTGGGATTCTTCTCTGATATATTATCACCAGAGTCATCTCTTAACATTCCAATATCTTTACGTCCGTTAGCACCAACCTGTACCGGTACATACATATCTTCTTCTGGCATTCTGTATTTCTTATGAGAAGCTACAATTATTTTAATTTTCTGATTATTATCCGTCTTCATTTTTACTCCCGCCATAATTTTATAGAAATCATATTTTTGAAAGTGCCTCTGTAAGATATTTTCCATTCTTTACATCAGCACTTAACCTTGATAGATTATATTTATACATCTGATATTCCTGTTTTGTAACCTTACTCAAAACTTCTGGTAATTCATATAAGCTGCTTACTGTTATACCAATATTGTTATCTTTCACAAACTTTGCAAGTGCGGCTTTTTCCCATATAATAATCGGCATCTCTGATGCAATATATAACGATACCTTATGAGGATTGTTATACTTCAGATATTCACCTACTGTACCCGCACAACAATTTAACTCTGCGCCATCCCATACAAGGCCATAATCTCCTTCCATTTTCATCGGAAGTTCTTCTGGACTGAATGCCCCTTTATATGTGCAGCTTTTATTAGTTTCTTTTCCACTGTAACTAACTCCATATAAATTAAATTTCAGAGATTCATTGTTCTGATCTATAAGCTTGTATATATATCCACTTTTTTCCTTTGCCAGATTACCGGCAATTACTACTTTACTGGTACTATTCTCTGTCCATTCTTCTTTTGATACAGAATCTCTATTCATATCTCCAAGCAGATAATCAAATATTCCTAATTCAATTATCTTATCTCCACTGATACCACATTTTTCAACAAGATATTTTTTCATACTGCCATTATGCGAAATTATAACATCTGCATTCTGATACATCATTGTATCTCTTTTCTGTACAAGTTCAATATCATCCAATCTTATTTTTCTCAAAGAATCCAGATCATGAATCAGATATACCAGACGAACATTATGCTTTTCTTTTATAATTGACAACATCTTTAGATAAAAGCTTGGCATTGGCAAAGGATGTTGAATAACTAATGTTGAATTTCTTTTTATGAAGAAAACCTTTAAATATCTATAATATCTATCAAGTTTTTTAAAAAAATCGCTTTTATTGTTTTCTCTATATATAATTATCGGTTTATAACCGTTTCTTTCCAAAATACACTGACAATCGTCTACTGCTTTACTTCCTGCATGTTTATCTTTAACTCCACATATATGAAGATAATATTTTCGTTCTCTCACTTTTCTCTCCATCATATTCCTTTTTTATTCATTATTTAGCTTATAAATATCATAAATAATCATAACAAATCACCCATAACATTAAATAATCAATGTTATGGGTGATTGTCATTATAATAATAAAGCTTTCATTATTATTTTAAATATTATTTAACAAGACCATATTCGATATTGTATGTTACGCCATTAACAACTACTTTACCACTAAAGTCTCTGTTAAGGAAGCCGTTCTGGATATACCATGTTCCCCACTGATTAGATGCTAATCCTGTGTATGTTTTATCCAATGCTCCATCCTTTACATAGAACCAGCCCCAGTCATTCTTTGCAAGACCTGTATATGTACTATCATATACTCCGTCTTTTACATAGAACCAACCCCACTCGTTCTTTGCAAGGCCTGTATATGTTGTGTCTCGAAGACCATCCTTTACATATACCCAGTCTGAACCATTCTTTACAAGACCTGTATAACTTCTGTCAAGCATACCGTCCTTTACATACCATGTACCCCACTCATTATCTGCAAGGCCTGTGTATGTTCTATCAATAACTCCACAATTTACATAGAACCAGCCCCACTCATTTCTTGCAAGTCTTGTATATGTTGTATCAACCTTACCATCTGCATAGTAACGCCATACTCCATCTGTATCCTTTAAGAAGCCATTCTTAACAGGTCCTGTTGCTGGTATCTCTGTTACATCTGTCTTTGCATCACATACTGTACAATGATGGCTCTTGCTTCCTGGTGTTGTATCTGTTGGAGCTACATCAATTGTCCACTCTGTGCTGAACTTATGTCCAGTTGCTGGGATTGCTTCTGTGTATGTCTTCTTGTCACATGTTCCTGTTGTAGATGTACATGTATATGTAAGCACTCCTGCCTCTGTACATGTTGCTTCCTTTGTTACTTTTGATACATAGTTATGTGTATGTGTCTCTTCTGTTGTTCCATCTGGTGTGTATACCATATAGAAGAGGTTGATTGCATCTCCCTTTGTTACTGTTACATTACCAGCTGCTACATCAACTGTTACTATATTATCTGTTCCTATTGTTGCTGCTGTTCCATTAACATTAACTGTCTTACCTGAAGCTGATGTTGTTCCACCAAATACAAGTGTAAGCTTTCCTTTAGATGGTGCTTTAAATGTAATATTAGTCTTACTTTCCATCTTAAGGCAGGTTGTAAGAGTAAGTCCGTTATATGTTACAGATCCCTTACCTGTTGATGTACTACCTGTTATTGTGTAGAAATCACTTGTCATGCCTGAAGTTGTAAAGTTCTGTACCTGTGAATCTGTTGTAACCGGTACATCTGGTGTATCTGTTCCACCTGAAGAACCCTTTATTGGAATAATATCTGTCTCATATGAACCACAAACAGTACATGTATGTCTCTTAAGACCTGTTTCAGTCTCTGTAGCTTCCTTTTCAATTACCCAATTGCCATATGAATGAGCTTTCTTAGGAATCACTTCTGTATAAGTCTTCTTATCACAAGTTCCATTAGTAGCTGTACATGTATAAGTAATTTTTCCTTCTTCAGTACATGTAGCTTCCTTTGTTACTTCTGATACATAATGATGATAATGTGCATTAGGATCTGCTGCGCTAACAGTAAGAGAATTGATTGTCATCTCCTTAAATGTTCCTGCTGCCGGATTAACTCCATTGCTTCCTGACTGAATATTACATGGCATAATCATATATGTTCCAGCTGGAAGTCCTGTAACAGTACCACTTCCTACCTGGAAGCACTCACCAGACTCATTAACAAGGCATCCAGTTGTTGTTAATGCTTCTGATGCAAATGATACAGTAACATCAACTGTTCCACCCACTGTAAATGCATATACTGTCTTGCTAATCTTTCCTGGTGCTGCTGTATATGGATATTCAGAGATATTAATTGGTGTTACGCCAGGTGCACAATATGATAATAATGAGCACTCTGATGTAGTAACTTCCCCTGATGTCTTAACATTCTCTGGCATACAACCATTATATGCCTTAAGAACCTTAGCTGCATCTGTGACGCTTGTCTGTAACTGATAATCACCACTTGGAATGTATGAAAGTGATGCATTTGTATCAAAATTCTCATATTTGTTACCAGATGTAACCTTTGTTGACTTATCTGTAACAACTGTTCCTGTCATCGATCCAATACAAGATGAGAATGAATCATTATAACTCTTAATTGCTCCAGATCTTACATCCATTGGATTCTTTGTCATGAAAAATAAATTGTATTCTGAATATATATAAGCATTAGCTCTTGTATTCATAGCATAATCTGTTGTTCCAATAAACTGGTTATTGTAGAAATGCATATTTGCCTGACGTCCAAGAGGCTGTCTTGCCGCACATCCCTTCCAGATATTGTGATGATATGTAAGATTATACTGTAATGATGTATCTGATGAACCAACAAGGTTAGTCTTATGGCATCCTTCAAAGTAGTTATATGAAACTGTTAAATATTCACCACGCTTGAAATCACAAGATCCGTCACCTTCAGCTTTATCTGATTCTGCAGGTCCTGTTATAGAAGGGCTGTAAAACTCATTGTTGTGGATCCAGCATCTTTCAACTGGAGCTGTTATAACAGAGCCATCCTGAACACCTTCCATACCAATAGCATCTTCTGGCTGATTCATAAATGTAAGGTTACGAACCTCAAAGCTCTTTCCTAATCCAGCTGCTGTTGTTGATGTCTCAGACATAAAATGAATTCCCCATCCATCCATAGCTGCATCTGTACCAACACCTTCAATTGTTACATCCTTTGCTGACTTCATACGTGCCATATGACCATTGTCGCCAACACTTCCGCCATAATCATTAGAATCATAATCTGTAAGGCCATCAATAAATCCTGCATTAGCTGCTGCCCATGTTCCTGTCTTATAAAGACCAGACTCTGATACTGCTCCGACCATACGAATTACTAATGGTATATTATTCTCAGCAAGTAACTGGAGAATACCCTGATTAGTATTACCCTTGCCGTAATATGTCTTTCCTTTCGATACCTTCTTACACTCTGTCTCATGACCTGCTTCACCACATGCCTTACCAACTGAGTTAAGAATATTACCGATACCAGAAACTGTTACTCCACCATAAGAAAGTGTAACTGTGTTCTTGTTTTCATCTGTTACATAAAGAACAATTGCATTATCCTTTAATGTTCCATCATCATTATATGCACCAACTCCGTTTGTGTAATTATAATGTGCATATCCTGATCTGTCCTGTTCATTAACCTCAATACCTGACTGAGTAAATGTACCTGACTTTGTTGTTACAGTGAGAGTATATGTACCAGGCTTTAATCCCATAACATCAACTCTTACACCTTCACTTGTATCTCTGACAAGATATTCAAAATCTTCTCCTGCAAGAGATCCGCTTACTGGACCTGAATATGATACTGCTGTTACATCGGCATCTTTTACGCCTTTGATTGTAGCATACATCATCTCATTCCAGCCCCCAACTGTAGTAAAACTTGTAGCAGATGCTGCATAAGTCATACTAGGTGCTGCTATTGCAAGATTACTTACTACTAATAATCCAGCAACCACCTTTGCAAAAACTTTTCTAATTTTTTGCATAATAGCTCTTCTCCTTTTCATGTTTTTTATGCATTGAATTGTGTATATTTCATATATACAATTCAAAATTTGCTTTCATACTACCACTTTTGCCCAATACATTCAAGGATTATTCACAAAAAATTCATATTTTCAACATAATTCCTGTTTAATTAATTTTTTTAATTCTGCAAATCCATCCCGAGTCATAATGTTGCTATAAGATTCACCTGCATGTTTAATTACCATATCCACTGCATCATCTATATTTTTCTCGGCATCAAGAAAATATATGAATTTATTATTTTTAATCCATTCATATACACCTTGTATTTTATAATTATTACATCCCAATGCTATACATGGCGTATCAGTAATTGCAGCCAGCACCATACCATGAAGCCTGTCAGTTATAACACACTGGTGACTTGCAAATTCATTAAGCTTATCTGTTACAACCTGCATACGTTCTTGTTCCCTTATTCCACGTTCATCCAAAACAGTGTCAGTATAATCTACTATATCAGTATCTAACTTTTTACTTAATACTGATATAACTCTGTTCAGCATATCCTTTTCAACAACTTTCTCTACATCTCTTCTCATGCAGCAAATTATGCCTTCTTTATTGCACTTTTTATTCAAATCAAGAAAATGATAATCCTGTAAATATGTAACCATGTCTGGCATTAATCTCACATCTATCCCAGGCATCCATTTTTTCACTACATCATATGAGTGTTTTTCCCTTACACACAATGTTAATCTGTTACACGATTTAAAGTCATCATACAATTGATTTCTCACTTTTTCTCCATTATCATCATCTGAAAAGAATACTGTCTGTGGCATAATTATAATTCTGTTGTTAGGAAACAGATGCATACAGTCTATTAAATCCTGCAGGTTTCTAGGCCATAATGTTCCTATAAACCCCCCTCCATGAAACAATATAACCGTTTCCTCCGAAATCACTTTCTTATAAGACCATGTATGTCTTTCTACAAATCTTGCTGGCAAAGTCACTATATCTATTCCTAGTTGTTCTTCCAGAAATTTATGTTCTGCAATTGCAATAGCTGCATCTCCAATATTACCATGATTAGGTTCACCTATTAATATTCCTGTTTTCTGCATTTTTTCTCTATTCTTAATAAGATAAATATATTTTCTTATATATCCTAGATTCTTTAAAATTAATGTCTTTATCATATAAATTTCTCCAATTTGGTCTTTTTACATGTTGCTGTAATGGCCCATGTAATTAATGCAAACACTATATTAACAAAAACAACAATTGTCGGATTATAGTTTGCCATATATGTAAATGTAATATAAATAACCGGTGAATGAAGCAGATAGATTCCAAAACTACAGTCACTTATGCTTGTTATAATTTTATTATCATTTACACCTACAACATTATATAACATTATTAATAACATTGCTGTTGCTATGCCATTAACAACTGATATATCTAACCATATTGCTAATGCAGAAAACAGCATGCTTACTGCAATCACTATAAATCTGTTTAAATGTGTTATTCTATCCATATAATCATAGATTAGACTCCCCGAATAAAACCATACATAATAACTACATAGATAATTTATCCACGGAAATGCCGTGAACTTATTTCCTATTAATGATATTACATACAATCCAACAAACACAATAACCTTGATACATTTGTGTAACTTATCATCCTTCTTAAATAATTTGAACAAAAAATAACTGCATACAAAGCTTATAAATAAGCAAGGCAAAAACCACAGATGGCCTATGTCTTTTCCCCATATGACATCCTTAACTATATACTGTATTATATTCTGTGAGTAATATCCAACCACTCTCTTTATAGGATACATCCAAAATACAGCAACAAAAACATAAGGTATTAACAGTCTTTTTGCTTTTTTCATAACAAATGCTTTAAACTTATATTTTTTATAAGAACGCGCAAATAAAAAACCTGATATGCTTAAAAAAAGCGGCATCTGTATAAGATTTATCCAGTCTTTTAATATATCAAGAAACCTTACATTATATATAGTACTGTACAATCCCCATTTATGTGAATATAGTATAATGCTATGTCCTATCACTACTATAATTATTGCAAGTGCTCTTAAATTAACAATTTTACCTAATGTTTCCCCACTATTTTCTTTCATTCTGTTTTACCTTTTCCAATATACATTTTCTTTTATAATTCTGGCTGGTTTTCCTGCTATGACTACATTTTCTTTGTCATATCTTCTCGTAACAAGACTTCCATATCCAACAATGCTGTTCTTCGATATAAATGTTCCTTTAAGTAATGTAACTTCTGCTCCAATCCACACATTATCCGATATAATTACATCTTCATTATTATTAATCCGCTTATTAGTCTGCTTATCATATATAGGATGTCCATCTCCATCATTAATCAGACAATTCCATCCCATCATCACATCATTTTCTATCGAAATATGTTTCTTTGCTAATAAAGTCAGTTTTGGATTAGCATAAAAATTGTCACCTATCTCAATTCTGCTGTTATTAATAGCTTTTAAAACTCCTCCTGCTGTAATAATAACATTTCGTCCTAATACAATCTGAGACCCTTTTTCAACATCTATACAGCCTGTCTCTTTTTCCCCTCTAAGACCACTTGAACCAGGATTAACCCCTATGCTTATCATTCCTCTATGTATATTCTCTGGAATGATTATACAACCTTTCGATATATTTTTTATAGCGATTTTAGAGCCAACATACACAGGTAATTTAATAGCAGTTTTAAAATCAAATACCTTTAAATTAAAATACAGGGTATGCATCCAATCTGATATTTTCATATTTTTATCCTCCTATACTTTAGTTCTTATATTTTAATTTATCCATATATCCCCTGCATTTTTCCTTCAAAACTGCAAAGCCTTCTGATCTTGAATAAAAAATAACAGCTACACAAGCACACACTAAAGCAACAATTGCCATTTTTATAAAAAGAGTAATAAAATTATGTACTTCAAATTTTCCAGCAACCTCTAACGAAATAATTGATAACGCACTTATCAATGCAACATTTTTTAATAATTGCATATAATACTCTGCAGGTTTCTGTTCGAAATAATCTTTCATCAACAATTTAGGTTCATACCATACATATGTAACAACTCTGGACAATGCAGATGCAAGAAGAATTCCTGTAATACCTATGTACATTCCCAGCACTACTGACATTACAATATTAATAATTGCACACAATAACATAATCCATTTGGTTTTCTTATATAATCCTGTAGCCTCTCTATATGACCATAAAGGCTGTAATACACATGAAAAATAAATATTTATTCCCATTGCAATTACTGTTGCATATGATAACTGGAATTCTGTTCCTATCCACACTGCTATCAAATCATTCACCGTAGCAAGAAAGCAGGGCACAATTACTCCACAGCCAATCATGCTTATAACCTGCTCACATTTGAAAATCTCATACCTCTTCTTACACGAATCAGTCACAATCAAATTTCCAACGCCGGCCGTAAGTGAAGAAAAAAACAATGAATAAAACAAATATATTTTATTCTGTATCATAAAATAATTAGAATATATACCAACTGCCGCTGTTCCAACTATAATAGATATTAATATGTTATCTGTTGTATTCATAAGTAACGATGATAGTTTGTATATGAATACATTACCAATATTTTTGATAACGCCCCTTTTCTCTGTAATAGTAAGTTCGGTTTTATTATTAATAAAAGGATACTCTACATCTGCAATATGTGATGCATAAAGATTATTAACAACTGTTGATACTACAGCAATAACTAAGAATACTATATAACTTCTGAATAATACTAATGCCGCAACCTGTATAATAGTCCTGAGCATGCTGACATACATATTAACTTTAGCTACTTTATAACCTTTCTGATCTGCTGTAAGTATAGATGTTTTATATATATACATATAAGATGCAACTATATTAAGCAATGATAATATATAATACTTCATTAAATCAGGTATTTCTTGTTCAACATTTATCACATATGGAAGCACTGGTATAATACACACACCTAATACTGCGACAGTTACAGCTATTATCATGTATATCTTACGATAAAACGAAATCAATGCTGCTAGTTTCTTCTCTTCATGCTCTGCTAATGGCTTATAAAAGCTATATGCCATAGCCGTTCCCATACCAAGATCAGCTAATGACAACAATCCCAGAACGTCACTAAACAAACCATTTATTCCCAAATATTCTATACCCAGCATTCTTATAAAAACTGTTCTGGATATAAATGCAAGCACTAAAGATACTATCTGGTTTACGAAATTAACACCTATATTAATTATTGCTTTTTTTGTTCTTCCACCTTGCATTACTACTTACCCTATCTATATATTATTTAATATTTTTTATTTTCCATTTTATATCACCCAGAAATTTATGTAAACCAGGATTCATCAAAAACAAGTTCCAACTAATCATATGCTTTATTGAAATATGTTTTATAATTTTGTTCATCTCTGTATGCAGCCTGTTTCTTACTCTTATGTATTCTTCTTTATTTCCACTTTCGCTAAAATCAAGTCTTGCATATGCACCAAGCATCAATTTAACCGCGCAATGAAGAGATGCTTCTGCAAATTCCCATTCTTCTCTTGTAATAAAATTCTCTGCTCTTATAATATTAGCCTCTGGTATTGAGAGATCTTTCTTTGAATAAGACATGGACATTATGCTATCCTGTCTTTGAATGTAATAATAATATGCCTTATTAAGTACAGATATCTTATCACACTGGCTTATTACATCATATAATATCCAATTATCCTCATATTTTTTTCCTACACAATATCTCGTTTTTTCAAATATTTTCCTAGAATATAGCTTGTTCCATGCAACAACATAATAATAATACATGCCCTCAAATGCATCATAAAAATTCTTCCAGAATTCTTTTTCTGTCCACTCTCCATCTGAAATATCCTCTGATTCCCATTGCTTATGCCCTTCATTATCTACTGCACAATAATTGCATATAGTAATATCTGCTCCTGTCCTTACTATATTATCATACATATCTTTAAGCATATCCTTTTCTATATAATCATCACTATCTATAAAACATATATATTGTCCTGTTGCAATATCCAATCCTGCATTTCTCGCGTCAGATAATCCACCATTTTTTTTATGGATTACCTTTATTCTTGAGTCTGTTTCTGCATATTTATCGCATATTATTCCGCAATTATCTGGAGAACCATCATCTACTAATATAACCTCAATATTATGATAATTCTGAACCAGCACAGATTCCACACAACGATTAATATATTTTTCAACTTTGTATACTGGAATAATCACACTTATAAGTTCTGTCTTCATATCTTCTTGTATTCCTTCTGTCATAAAAAATGTCTCCCTTGACTATCATTGCATTGATAGTACAAAGGAGACACATTGTTTGTCAATATTATATCTTCAAACGAAATATTTTATTTAACAAGACCATATTCGATATTGTATGTTACACCATTAACAACTACTTTACCACTAAAATCTCTGTTAAGGAAGCCGTTCTGGATATACCATGTTCCCCACTGATTAGATGCTAATCCTGTGTATGTTTTATCCAATGCTCCATCCTTTACATAGAACCAGCCCCAGTCATTCTTTGCAAGACCTGTATATGTACTATCATATACTCCGTCTTTTACATAGAACCAACCCCACTCGTTCTTTGCAAGGCCTGTATATGTTGTGTCTCGAAGACCATCCTTTACATATACCCAGTCTGAACCATTCTTTACAAGACCTGTATAACTTCTGTCAAGCATACCGTCCTTTACATACCATGTACCCCACTCATTATCTGCAAGGCCTGTGTATGTTCTATCAATAACTCCACAATTTACATAGAACCAGCCCCACTCATTTCTTGCAAGTCTTGTATATGTTGTATCAACCTTACCATCTGCATAGTAACGCCATACTCCATCTGTATCCTTTAAGAAGCCATTCTTAACAGGTCCTGTTGCTGGTATCTCTGTTACATCTGTCTTTGCATCACATACTGTACAATGATGGCTCTTGCTTCCTGGTGTTGTATCTGTTGGAGCTACATCAATTGTCCACTCTGTGCTGAACTTATGTCCAGTTGCTGGGATTGCTTCTGTGTATGTCTTCTTGTCACATGTTCCTGTTGTAGATGTACATGTATATGTAAGCACTCCTGCCTCTGTACATGTTGCTTCCTTTGTTACTTTTGATACATAGTTATGTGTATGTGTCTCTTCTGTTGTTCCATCTGGTGTATATACCATATAGAAGAGATTCATTGTATCTCCCTTTGTTATCTCTACACTTCCAGCGTTAACATCTACTGATACAATACCATTTGAATCAGATGCATACTTTGTACCATTTACCTTTATAGACTTACTTGCTTCTGCAAATACAAGTGTAAGTTTACCCTTTGCTGTAGCAGTAAACTTAATATTTGTTGCTGATTCTATCTTGAGACACTGTGTAAGTGTAAGTCCATTATATGTTACTGTGCCCTTATTAGTTGCAAGATTACCTGTTATTGCATAGAAATTACTTGTCTTTCCATCTGCTGTGAAGTTCTGTACATAGCTTCCCTCTGATGGGGCTGGTACATCTGGTGTATCTGTTGAGCCCTTCTTAGGAATAACTTCTGTATAAGTATCTCCACATATACTACATGTATATGTCATTAAACCTTCTTCTGTTTCTGTTGCTTCCTTAGTTACAACACCTACATAATTATGTGTATGTGATTCGCCTGATGTGCTGCCACCACCTACAGATACAAGAGATGTCTTGTAATTGTTAAGTGCTGTCTTTAATGCTGTGTTAAGTGAATAGCTTGCATCATCAACACTGTTATCAAATGTCCACTTGAAGTCTCCTCCAGCAAGACGTCCTGCTTCAGATTTTACGATTGATGGAACATCTGCAGGATTATCAATTGCTGATTCCTTAACGCCTAAATCAACAGTAGTATCAAAGTTAGAGTATACTTTTCCACCCTGCTTAGCTTTATATGTAGAAGGTACCTTCTCATTTCTTGCTGTTGCAAGATATGCATCGAAATCAGTTGCACTTGCAGTTGTTGTACCAGCATCTGAATTAGCATATATAACAGACTTCTGACCTTCCATATAGTTGTTGTATGCCTTGATGACACCACCATTCTCGCCTGAGAATATGCCATCAGCAAGAACATCACTACCCTGCATTGAGCTGAGCATTGGGTATGGACAATTTCTGAAGTAGTTAGCTTCTACAAATGCCTCACTATCCTTAGCTGCACCAACGCCATACTTAGCATTGCCATCATAGTAGTTGTTGTATACATGAACTGACATTGTTCTGATACGTGGATGACGTGAATCAGAATGATCAAACCAGTTATGGTGATATGTAATCCAGTTCTCGCCTGACTCTGACTTCATACCACAAAGTGACATCTTTCCAGAATCCCAGAAATGGTTGTAAGAAATTGTTACATACTGTGAATTATCCTTTAAATCCATAGAGCCATCGCCCTTAGCCTGATCACCATCTGAACCAGCATCGCCATAGAACACATCATTATTATGTACCCATACACCAAGTGACTGCTTAAGAGTTATACCATCTCCATCTTTTCCACCGCCCCAGTTCATAAGGCCAAGATTTCTTACTTCAATGCTGCTTGACTGGAATGCTGCAACACCTGCTGTATATAATGTAGCATCATCACCAACACCTTCAAATGTTACGTTATCTGCTCCCTTAACGCCAATAGCATATGCTGATCTCATATCTGAGCAAGAAAGTCCGCTTAATGTAACCTGACCGATAATACGGATAGCAACTGGCTGGCAGTTATTCTTAGTCTTAATTGCCTGTGTAATAGCTGCTACACCTGTATATTCAGTGTTGCCAATCTTCATCTTAACTGTATTCTTATTAGCTTCTGTTACATAAAGAACAGATGCTCCTGACTTTAATGTACCATCATTGTTATATGCACCGACACCATTCTTTGCTGGTGAATTACTTGAAAATGTAAATCCACTTCTGTCATATGCAGATACAGTCATTGTATTAGAAACTATAGCTGCTGATGCATTCTCTTTTCCATTTACAACAGGAACAACCTTCATAACATAGTCACCTGCTCTTAATCCAAGTGCATCTGCTCTCATGTATGATGGATATTTTCTTATAAGTTCATCATCCAACTGAACATATGCTGCATCTGTTGCACTGGCAGCCTTAACATATACGTTATAACCAGTTGCTCCTGATACTGGTGTCCACTTAACATATGCTGTCTCAAACCACCCTTTTGCTTCTGTTATTGCGCCAGAAGCCGCATGAACTGGCTGAATATCAGTAATTACAACTGATGCTAATGTCATAACTGCAACCAGTGCCACGCTTAAAAACTTTTTTAATCTGTTTTTCATAGCTCTTCTCCTTCTTTTTTGCAATAATTAATTGTACATTTTGGATACAATGTATCCCAAAAACAAGCTCATATTACCACTTATGCACAATAGAAACAAGGGTTTTTATTAAATTTTCGTAAAATTAGTCAATTATTATCCCCTTTTCTAAAGCAAATGAATATATTATCTTCTCTTTGACGCGTTTCCCCGTCAATTGGGCTAAAGCTTTGGCATAATAATCAAGCTGAACTGCATACCTTTTCACAAGATTCTGTTCTCCCACAGCACTTTTATTAACCCGGTCCGTCTTATAATCAACAATCACAAGTTCTCCGTCCTCTTCAAAATACAAGTCAATTATACCCTGTATAAGCTGGCTTTCATATTCAAAGACAAATGGCTGTTCTCTTCTTGCCTTGCCACTTCTAACAGCACTGGCTGCTCTTTTTCCTGTATCAGATTGTACAAATGTATTGATATCCCATGGATTAACACTTTTCACTTGTAATTCATTCATCTTGCCAGTTTCTAACATCCTGTTAATATCAGCTTTGACTCCTTCAATGTTCACACTCACTGAATAATCAAGGCACTCCATAACCCTGTGATATGCACTACCACGTTCATTCGCCGCAAGCTTCACTTCCTTACCACTTATGAACTTTGGAATTATGCTGTTTGTTTCATCATATGCTTCCATTTTAATTGCTGCCTTCACAGATTCATCCATGTAAGCATTTTCCTCTGAATCATCCTCCGCCTGCATTGCCTTAAGCTGTGAAACCGTCAGCTTCATCCTGCCGGCTGCGTTATCATCAGGAACATACTCCGGAATCTCATCTAATAAGGGATATCCTGCCGATACTTCTGGCTGACTCATTAAATCTTTATCTGCCACTGCTTTCTTATTCTCATCAGACATTTCTTCTGATTCAAATGCATCAGTCTCAGAATTCTCACCTGCATCAACCATCACATTAAAGCTGCCTTTCAATTTATCTGAATCCATAAGGCACACTGGCATTATCATATCAAGATAGTTCTTTATATTCTCACTATCCGCGAAAGACAACATTCCATCTGCTGCAAGTTGCTCGGCCCTTCCCCTGTATTTATCAAGCGTCTTGTCTGCATCTTTTACAACTCCGGTAATTATGAGTTTTTCCCTTGCTCTTGTCATTGCAACATAGAGAAGTCTCTCTTCCTCAGCTATCGACTCCCTTACAATTCTTCTTGCCATTGCGCCTTTTATAATAGTAGGTGTCTTGGTTCTTCTTTTAAGGTCAACATAATCAACTGCAATTCCTAAGTTCTGGTCTACAAGCACCGGTGCTGTTGCATCCATAAAGTTAATGCTCTTATGCGCCCCAGCAAGTATTACAATCGGAAATTCAAGACCTTTACTCTTATGGATACTCATAATTCTTACAAGATTCTCATTATCAAGACTGGCAGCCCCCTCTGCAAAATCTTCGTCAAACTTCTTAAGTCTTTCAATATATCTTAAGAAATTAAACAGACCTGAATAACTTGACTTTCCATATCCCGCTGCTCTTTCCAGCAGGACATTTAAGTTAGCCTGTCTCTGTGCTCCGGCAGGCATTGTTCCCACATAATCGTAGTAGCCTGAATCATATATCATCTCCCAACACAGATCATATAGTGGCTCAACACTGCTCTTGTCTCGGTATTGTGTGAGCTTTGCAAGAAATAATGCACATTTGCCGGACAGCTGCTTAACATCCGTCTCCTGTATCTTATCTTCTCCGCCAAGCACTGCAACTGCTTTCAAATGTTCATACAGATTATTATGCACATTCTTATCCACATACTCCCTGCCAAGCTTTCTCACCATTCCAAGCTCCGCTGCCGTAATTCCTCCAAAATAAGACATCATCGCCGCCGCAAGGCTTATCTCTTGAACCGGATTATCTACTATCGTAAGCATGCTTAAGATTACCTGTATCTCACGCACGCTGAAATATCCTGTTGACGAATCGGTATACGCCGGTATCCCCCTGTCCATCAGGGCATCTGCAAATGTATCCGCCCAGCCTGTAACTGACCTTGTAAGAATTACAATATCCCTGTATTCTGCCGGTCTGTATATATTCTTATCTGCATCATATACATTTACACCAGAAGCAACTATTCCCTCAATCAGCTTTGCAAGCCTGTCTGCCTCAAGTTCTCTTGTTGTCGCCTCTTCTTCATTCTCTGAAGATATAAGAATAACGTCTGTACTCTTGTTGGCACCATCACCATAATTGCTGTCACTGTACTCAGGATATGGAAACCCCGCATTAAGCCTTACCGATTCGTCATACCCGATTCCTGAAAAATTCTTGTTCATAATATGACTGAACACATCATTGGCACACTCAAGTACATTTTCCCGGCTTCGGAAATTCTTCTGTAATTCAATTCTAACATTATCGCCAGTCTCGCCGTATGTATCGTACTTCTCTATGAAAAGCTCCGGGCAGGCAAGACGGAACTTGTATATGCTCTGCTTTACATCACCAACCATGTATATATTGTTATTCTCACCTGACAGTCTCGTCTTTGACACCGCATTAAGAATAACCTCCTGCAACTGATTGGAATCCTGATACTCGTCTATCAGTATCTCCTCAAATCTGTCCGCAAGCTTGTCGGCAGTCTCTGTGTATACAAGCTTTCCATCTTCTTTCTTTACAAGTATTGAAAGAGCAAGATGTTCCATGTCATTAAAATCAATTATTCCCTTCTCTCGCTTCACCTCTGAAACACGCTTGGCATACACCTTTGCCACTTTAAGTAAAGTCCGTATCTGAATACCTGCTCCCTGCATGTCTGAAAATATTCCCTCATCATCTTTCAAGAATATCTTATCATTAAGCCGTCCTATGTAATCTTTAAACAGCTTTCGCTGCCCCTTAACATATTCCTTAATATCCGGGTCTGCTCCTGCATCCTTCTTTCTTGACAGGGCTTCAAATGAAAATATTCTTATTCTTCTGCCAAGCTCTCCAAAATTCTGTGAATTAATCATCTCATTAATTCCAAGCAGGTCAGACTGCAAAGCACCTGTATATGCTGCAGGTCCTGCCGGCTCAGAACAGATATCTACTAATCTGTTGTATTTATCACGGTAATCGAGAAGTACATTTTTAATTGAATCATACAGCTCCTTAATTGCAGGATTATCGTAAGTCTCATCATCATAAACTAACATGCACTCGTCAAACCACTCATCAATCCACGGATTGCTTCGTGAAAAACGGTATATTTTATCTATAATGCTCACAAGCCCTGAATCGTCCCGTCCCATGCCAAATGCATCAACAAGATTAAAGAATTCTTCATCTGCTTCGGCATAGAATTCCTCAAGCACATCTTCCAATACATCATTTTCAATAAGCTTCTTCTCACCCTCATCCATTATCCTGAATCCCGGGTCCAGATTAACCTCTGGAAAATGATTTCTGATTATCCATAGACAGAAACTGTCTATTGTTGTTATCTGTGCGTTGTTAAGCAGTGTTATCTGTCTTAAAAGGTTCACATCTCCCGGATTCTCGTCAAGCATTGAATCAAGTGCTTTTCTTATCTTGTCTTTCATCTGGGCTGCAGCCGCCTTTGTAAATGTAACAACAACCAGCCTGTCTATATCTATATTCTTGTCAGGGTCTGTAATCATGGAAATGATTCTCTCAACCAGAACAGCAGTCTTACCTGAACCGGCAGCCGCTGAAACCAGCACATTACAATCTCTTGTATCAATCGCACTCTTCTGCGCCGGTGTCCATTTTCTTTCCATTCTCATCAACCCCTTCCTTTATATTATTCCATAACACTTCATCATCGAATTTCTTTAATTTTCTGTAATTGCAGCCCGGCAAATCCACTGAAAATCCACACACTGCCCCATAAGGACATCTGTCACAGCTTGAAAACTGTCCATCTTTATAAGGACTTCTCCTTATATCACCGCCTGCAATTCTGTCCGCAGTATCAACCGCCCTTACATCAACGAATCTTCCAAGCATATTAAACTGCTCTGTATTCATCACCTTGCTTCTTCGTGAGTCAAATCCGCCGTCAGCCTTTCTGCTAACCGGAATATTAAGTGATGTACCCTCGGTATTGTCCATCTTCTCGGCAATATCCTTATCCGAATTAACCATTCCTTTAAGACGCAGTTCACCCTTAATCTTATCCTCTATCTCTTCTGCACTCTCTGTTGTCGCAGATACAATCGGGTCACTTATGTTGTAGTAGAACACTCCGGCAGGAATCACATTTTTACCCGGACGCATCTTCGCCACAAGCTTCATTGCCGCTTCCATGTAGACCATAAGCTGGATATCAATTCCGTAGTAGGTCTTTACTATGTTGAAATCCTTCTTTCCTGTCTTGTAATCGATAATTCTTACATATACATCTGTGCCGTTTTCGCATATGTCAACGCGGTCAATTGTTCCGCTCATAAGCTGCTTTCTGTCTCCGTCCCCGACTTCCATATTGAACTTATGCTCGAATACAAATGGCACGAAATCACCACATTTTAACTGTTCACCCATCGCCCATACAGTGCGGTCTGCAAGGTCTTCCATCCGCTTAATCATGAATGAATTACGGCTTGAATCCTTAAGAATACTGTTCTGGTATATGTCAGTAATTGCAGCGACACTTCTTTTTACCATCTCGCGGCGTTTCTCCTCTGATATCAGATAGTACGACTCACCGTTTTTCTTGATTTCATCGCACACCTCACGGATAACAGCATGCAGTACAACGCCGAAGTTTACCGGTGAAAATGTAAATTCTTCCCTTTCCTTTAAATCAACTCCATACCTTAAGTAATATCTCAATGGACACTCTGCAAAGTTCTCAAAAGAAGTTACGCTTCCGACAAGTCTGCCGCCAGTAAGTGAATCTATAATGTCCTCATCTACATTTGCAGCAGTTTCAGTCTGTTCATAGCTGTAAGCCGCATGTGGTATTGTTACATAAGAATTCTGCTGTGCCGTGTCTTTATAAGATAACTTAAGGCAATGTGAAAACATTTTTCTCATGTTTCTTATAATATAAGATGGCATTAACACCGCACCCTCACTGTTTTTCACAGCATATGACATGTACAGCTTCTCCGCACTCTTCGTCATAATAAGATACAGATAGAATCTCTGTGTAAATGCATTCTCCCTTACAGAAGCGGACATAACAATCCCCTTATTCTCAAGATATTCCCTGTCGCTTTCTGACAGAACACTTCTTGAATCAGCCTTCTTAGGAACATTTCCGTCATTGATACCAACAAAAAACATAACCTTAATATTATCAAGACGGGTTCTTTCTATATCACCTATAACAACACAGTCATTGGTCTGCGGAATAAGTCCTATCTTAATCTCCTGAAATCCTGACGCAAGTATCTTGTTAAATTCTTTAATACCAACCTTTTCGCTTCCAAGAAGAGCATACATTTTATCTAATACTTCTATAACTTTCTTATATAACTGGGTATATTCATCACCAGTGTACTCGCTGTCATTAAGCACACTTACCTTCTTCTCCATATCTTCACGCACGAGAAATTCGTAAAGTGCCTTTACCATATCAGCAACATCAGATTCCTTTGACTTAATCACTTCTTCCAATGGGTCCAACATATCCGTTATCATTGTTCTTAGTGAATTAAGCTTCTCCAGGTCAGTATTATTGACTGTTCCCCTGAACTTTCTTATCCACGGCTCATGCCATTTTGCTCTGCCTCTGATTCCGACTGCAACACAGTAATTGTCTAACAAATCAATATCTTCGCGTTCAATTCCGCTCATTCCGGTTCTAAGAAATCCCAGAACACTGTCATAGCTGTAATTATTCTCAATTATTCCAAGCGCGCCGTTAATTGCAGCAATGAATGGATTGTCAGTCACATGGCGCTTGTAATCTAAGAAATATGGTATATCGTTCTGCTTTAATATATTAGCCGCAAGCTTTCCGTAGCCGTCCATGTCCGCAGTAACTATAGCAATCTCGTTATACCTGTATCCACACAGTCTTGTAAGTCTTATTATCTCTCCTGCTGCAAATGTTAATTCTTCCTTGGCAACAGCTCCCTCATATATAACTATGTTGTCAGTCTTCTTATTAAATCTTTCCGAATTGTTTCTGAAAAGATTCTGTTCCAGAAAATCCAGTTCTTCTGAATTCTTAAATCTTGAATTAACATTTACAATTACATTCTTTCCCGGTACTTCTCTTCCTGCAATATACACTGGTTCAAGGACTTTCACATGTTCTTCATCACATATCTTATAAAGTTTTGATACGCAGTCCTTACTCATGAAAAAGAGTTCTTCCCTGCCTCTTACTGAATTTTCACGCTCAGATGCATCAATTGTCAGAGAAACATATATTTTCGGACACATTGATAAAAGAATTGTCAGTAAATTATACTGAACCGGAGTAAAACCTGTGAACCCGTCAAATACTATCTCGCAATTCTTTATTCGCTCTGACTCTGTAACCTTGTTGCATAATTTATCTAGTATTTCTTCTTTAGTTATATAGTTCTTGTCTATATACTCAGCAAACGCATTGTATACAAGAACGATATCATCAAGCTTATACTGAAGTGCTGCACTTCCCTCTGATTCACTGTATGCTGCACCTGCCGCATCCTGCATAACATCTGGCTTGATATCATACTGAAGCATCTCCGATATAACAGACTTCATCTCTGACACGAATCCTGTATTAGACAGATTACTTCCAAAATATTTTAACCTGTCCTTGTTCTGCTCCAATACTCTTTTAATAATCAGATTCTTTCCTGTATCGTCAAGGACCTCGAGATTATCCTCGCCCACTTCCTCAAATACTTTATATGCAAGTCTTTCAAAGCTCACAACATCTATATTAAGTATTCCTTTTCTTGGGTGCATGGACACCAGTCTTTTCTGAATTGCCATAGTGTACTGCTCCGGCACAACAACTATATAATTTCTGTCAGGATTCTTCATTGATTCTTCAATTATATGCGTATACAGATAGTGTGATTTACCCGCACCAGAGCTTCCTAGAATTAATTGTAATGACATGTATAACTCCCCTTAAAACATTTTTAATAGTATAACATATTTTCAAGGTTGAAAATCAACAGCTTCATATTCCACCGTATCTGAATAGTCCCACCATTCTCCCTGATAGCCTGTAAATCCGTTATTTTCCATAGCATTCTGTAGAATCATCACATTCTTCACAGCCTCTTCATCTTCTATATCAGAATAATCTCTATCTGCTTTCAAAGAAAAATCGTCAAATTCTGTCGGCATTGATATAACACTTCCATCAGCAGCAACCATTGTAATATCCACTGTTCCTCCAAGATTATGCTTTTTCATTCCGTTAGACGGATTTGCCACATAGTTAGGGTCCGGATATACTTCCCATAATTTCTGCTGTGCCTCAAATGGTCTGTATGCATCCCAAATCTTTAAGCTGTACCCCTGTTCTTTCAGTTCTTTCTGCACATTTGCAAGCTTCTTAACCGTCCCGTATCGAAGATACGCATCCGTGAAATCATATATCCTGACACCTGTAAAGTTATTCTCTGTCGCATACATTAATTCGACATATATATCCGGTATGTATTTATTTACAAGAACATATTCATCAGCTTCCGGCTCTTTTTCTGTCGTTACTTCCTGTGTACCAGCAACACTACTTGTTCTTTCTTTCGTTTCTGTTTCATATATGCTCTCTGTCTGGCTGGTATCAGCATTTTCTTTCTGTCCACATGCAAGAAATCCCACCATGCAGCCACAGGCCAGCACCATTATTATCAACTTCTTCATAAATATACTCCTGTCCATACATAAAATGCGGAACCCCAAGGCTCCGCATCTATTATCTAATATAACCCCTCTTTGTTGCAATCATTAAACCAGTCTCTGAAGCTCTCTACCAATGTATAGTGGAATGTATAATCTGTAGCTGCCAGCTTCTTTCCACATATATTAGTTGAAACCATCAGTTTCTTAACTCTCGCCGGATGTATTCCTACTTTCTTACCGCCTAATGGACCTACAATTCTTGCAACTGTCATAAGCAATCCTCCCGGAATCAACGGTATATGCCGCTTCATTCCAGTAGCCTCCTGTATTGCCATACATATCTGTTCTATGTTATATGCCGGTTCAAATGTACAGTTAAATATATCAACTCCTGAAAAATCATTATCAATCATTCTGTATTTGAAGAATCTTACAAGCTCTTTGACATATATACAAGCCTTTATTGTATCTTTTCGTCCTGTATACATAAAATATCTTTTCCTCTGGCCCCAGTATAATCTGGTCATGTTGCCATGTTCACCCTTGCCATATACTATTCCCGGACGCACAATTGTCAGTTCTCTTGTGTCGTCCTCAGCCTGCCATATCATATGAATTTTCTCGGCTGTAAGCTTGCTTATTCCATATGGTGTATTAGGCATAGGTATAGTATCCTCTGTCTTTAATTCTTCCGCTGCGCCATATGGTGCAATTGAACTTGTGAATAAGATTTTCTTTATTCCATATCTGTCTGCAAATGCTGTAACATTTTCAGCACCAAGTATATTGGTCTCAAAATATGCCTCATCAGGATGACCCGGTGTTCTATGTACTGCCGCAAGATTAAATATTATATCGTCTTCTGTTGGCTTAAAGTCAAATGTAATCTCTTTTCTTACATCTAGTCTTATATACTCAACACCTTCCATCTTTTCTACAACACCTGGCACTACACCTTCTTCTCCTGGCATAACAATGTCAAGGTCATATATTCTGTCATTCTCTTTCAGACATTCCTGCTTTATTAACTTAATAAGATGCGTTCCTATAAATCCTGATCCACCAAAAATAAAATAATTCATTGTTACCTCTCCCAATATCATAAAAATCTATAAATGTGAATACCATACATGTGTTTTAGTGTAACATTCACATTCCAAAAAGTAAAACGCTATTTAAATCATATTTTCATATGCTCTGCCATATATTTTGTAATAACGAATATGAAGGGCAGGTTTCTTTGTGATGAGTCAGACTAAAATCGTTGTTATTCCACTTAAAAAGCTCCTTATTGGAGCGGTTATCGCTGCTATTGTAATAGCATTTGTTATATTCGCTGTTATCCGTCTTGGCAGCAAGGGTTCTGATAATTCCAGAAACACTTCTCAGCCTAGGAGCAGCACTGTAAATGCTTCTGCTTCTTCTAATATTGAAACACCCCTTGATAATGCCGACGCTCCTAAATTCTGCCCCGGAGTATATACCGCTTCTATCCTGTTAGATGGCAATCCCGTTGACATCCAGGTCACAGTTGATTCTTCTAACATTAACAGCATTGAGCTTGTTAATCTTTCTGAATCAATCACTACTATGTACCCTAAGCTCACAACTTCATTTGATGAAGTTGCCTCTAAAGTCATGGAAGCCGGAACAACCAACATAACCTATGATTCAGCCAACAGATATACATATTCCGTCTTTATAGAAGCAATAAGCGCAGCCCTTAAAAAGGCTGCGCCATAAAACTCACTAGAACAAGCTTATCTCGTCCCCATTGCTGACATTAACAAATCCTTTATATCCACGTTCCTCAAGCTTTCCGAGAAACTTACCCATCTTCTTCGGCTTTACATATAATGAACATACCTTGCCGTCTGCTCTGTATTTTTCTGCTATTGCATAGGCTTCCTTAACCTGTCCCTCATCGTACATAACAGCAATCTTGTCTGCTGATGCCTTAGTCTCAACACCATTCTGCATAAGGATTGAGAAGATTCTCTCGAATCCGATTGAGAATCCAACAGCACTTACCTGCTGTCCTAAGAACTTGCCAATAAGGTTGTCATATCTTCCACCACCTGCGATAGCACCCTTGAAATCAATACTTTCAACTTCAAATACAGTTCCTGTATAGTAACCCTGACCTCTTACTAAAGAAAGGTCAAATACAACATCAAACTGACCGTCTGAAAGCTCATTTACAGTGTTGATAATTCCTCTTACGCTTTCTGCTGGAGCTTTATCATCCAGTATAGCCTCAACACTTTCAAGGCTTATCTCCTGTGCACTTGAAACACTTCCAAAGAATCCAATAAACTTCTCAATTGCAGTAGCGTCAAATCCCTTGTCTGTAAGCTCAGCCTTAACACCGTCAAGTCCGACCTTATCCATCTTGTCAAATGTAATGCACACACTGTCAAGCTGATCCTCGGTAAATCCACAATTCTGAAGGAATGAACGGAGAAGTCTTCTGTCGTTAATCTTAACCTTGAAATTCTTCATGCCAATAGCCTTAAGAGCCTTTGTTGTTGTAAGAATAAGTTCAACCTCTGAATCTGTAGAATCAGAACCAATAATATCAATATCGCACTGAACAAACTCACGAAGTCTGCCCTTCTGTGGTCTTTCAGCTCTGTACACTCTGTCCATCTGGATACATTTCATAGGAAGAGTGAGCTTGTCCTTGTTGTTAGCAAAGTAACGGCTGAGCGGAAGTGTAAGGTCATATCTTAATCCCATATCAGCAATTTCATTCTCACAGGCTGTTCCTGTCTTAGGATTTTCCTGAAGTGAACTTACAGCCTTCTCAAGCTTATCGCCTCTCTTCATAATCTTGAATATAAGATTTAAGTTCTCACCACCATCACTCTTATCAAGGTTCTCAATATCCTCAATAATAGGTGTTGTAATGTGTTCAAATCCATTAGCAACATATACCTTTAATATCTCATTCTGAAGGTAATCCCTGATTTCAACCTCATTAGGAAGATAATCATTAGTACCCTTAACTGGTGTTATTTTCATAATTGTCTCCTCATTTACACACTAAGGCAGATAACCGGTATTCTCCAGCCATCTGCCCCCATTTTCTTTAATACTAACTATTTTCCGCCAGTATCGAAAATGCTTCGCATTTTGCCTGACTCTTAACAGTTACTAATTAAGCTTCATCAATTGCCTTACCAATATCATGTCTCATATATTTGTTATCGAAATCTACCCATTCAGTAGCTTCATAAGCCTTGGCTCTTGCTTCCTTAAGGTCCTTGCCAAGTGCTGTAACACCGAGAACTCGTCCTCCGTTAGTTACAACCTTGCCTTCTTCGTTGAATTTAGAACCTGCATGGAATAAGAAATAATCATCCTTACCCTTGAAGTTTTCCATTCCCTTAATCTCGAAGCCCTTCTCGTATGCGAGTGGATATCCGTCAGAAGCAAGAATTACACATACACATGCGTTATCTTCAAACTGAAGGTCAACCTTATCAAGAGTTCCATCGATACAAGCCTCAAATACATCAACAATATCATTCTTCATTCTAGGAAGAACAACCTGTGCCTCAGGATCACCAAATCTTGCATTGTACTCAAGAACCTTTGGTCCCTTTGGAGTAAGCATAAGTCCAAAGAAGATAACTCCCTTAAATGGTCTGCCCTCACTCTTCATTGCATCAACAGTTGCCTGATAAATGTATTTCTTACAGAACTCATCAACTTCCTTAGTGTAGAAAGGTGATGGTGAGAAGTTACCCATTCCGCCTGTATTAAGACCCTGGTCACCATCCTTAGCTCTCTTATGATCCTGAGCTGATGACATAATCTTAATTGTATTACCATCAACAAATGAAAGTACTGAAACCTCACGGCCTGTCATGAATTCCTCAATGACAATTGTATCACCTGCTGTTCCGAACTTCTTGTCAAGCATAAGCTCATCAACACCTGCAAGTGCATCCTCTTTGTTCTCACATATAAGAACGCCTTTGCCGAGTGCAAGTCCGTCAGCCTTAAGAACGATAGGATACTCAGCAGTCTCAAGGTACTTCTTGGCCTCTTCTGCTGATGTAAATGTTTCATAAGCTGCTGTTGGAATATTGTATTTCTTCATAAGGTCCTTAGAAAATGCCTTAGATCCTTCAAGAATAGCTGCATTCTTTCTTGGTCCGAATACTCTTAAGCCCTCTGCCTCGAATACATCAACGACACCGCCGACAAGTGGGTCGTCCATACCGATAACAGTAAGGTCAATGCTGTTTTCCTTAGCAAATGCTACAAGCTTCTCAAACTCCATTGCCTTAATATCAACACACTCTGCAAGCTCTGCAATTCCCGCATTACCCGGTGCACAGTATATCTTGTCAACCTTAGGACTCTTGCTTAACTTCCAGCATATTGCATGCTCTCTTCCGCCGCTGCCTACAACTAATACTTTCATCTTAATTCCTCCGCATATTGTTATCTATATACTTAGTCAGTAATCATTAATTAACATGTTCATTGGCAATCTTGTTAATTGCCTTAGGAAGAAGCTTCCATTCAGCCTGCTCCATAATTCTTCTCTGAAGAGTTTCAGGAGTATCACCATCAAGTACATCAACTGCCTTCTGGAAAATAATCTCTCCTGTATCCATTCCTTCATCTACATAATGCACAGTTGCACCTGATACCTTAACACCCTTTGCCAGAGCTGCTTCATGAACCTTGAGTCCATAGAAACCAACTCCGCAGAATGAAGGTATAAGTGATGGATGAATATTAATAATTCTGTGGCTGTACTGATGAACCATTTTCTCTGGGATTCTTACAAGGAATCCTGCGAGTACTATAAGGTCAACATTAAGCTCATTCACTTTATCAAGTAGCGCATCGTTAAATGCATCTCTGCTTTCATAATCCTTAGGTGATATGCAATATGCTGGAATATTGTTATCCTTAGCTCTTGTGAGTGCATATGCTCCGGCATTATTGCTTATAACTGCTACAAGCTCTGTGTTAGTGATTGTTCCATCCTTAACAGCATCGATAATAGCCTGAAGATTAGTTCCGCCTCCGGAAACCATAACTGCAACTCTTAGCATAAAGTAACTCCCTTCTCGCCAGCTTCAATGCTTCCGATAACATATGGAGTCTCACCTGCAGCCTTAACTGCTGCCATCACTGTATCAACATCAGCAGGATCAACAGCAAGTACAAGACCGATACCCATGTTAAATGTATTATACATCATATGCTCTTCGATATTGCCATCTTCTGCAAGCATCTTAAAGATTGGTGGTACTTCATAGCTGTCCTTCTTAATTACTGCCTTAACACCGTCTGGAAGCATTCTAGGTACATTTTCATAGAAACCACCACCTGTGATATGGCTGCAGCCCTTAACCTTAACGCCTGCCTTCTTGATTTCCTTCATTGTCTTAACATATATCTTAGTTGGAGCAAGTAATGCCTCTCCTAATGTCTTTCCAAGTGAATCATAATATGTATTAAGAGATTCCTCTGTCATTGTAAATACGCTTCTTACAAGTGAGAATCCATTGCTGTGTACACCACTTGAAGCGATACCGATAAGAGTATCACCCGGCTTGATGTTCTCGCCTGTAATAAGATCCTTCTTATCAACAACACCTACAGCAAATCCTGCAAGATCATATTCATCCTGTGGCATAAGTCCCGGATGCTCTGCTGTCTCACCACCGATAAGTGCACATTCAGACTGTCTGCAGCCCTCTGCAACACCACCAACGATAGTAGCAATCTTTTCTGGATAATTCTTGCCGCATGCGATGTAATCAAGGAAGAAGAGTGGCTCTCCACCAGCACATACAACATCGTTAACACACATAGCAACTGCATCAATACCGATAGTATCATGCTTGTCCATAATGAAAGCTAACTTAACCTTAGTTCCACATCCGTCAGTTCCTGAAAGTAATACAGGCTCTTCCATCTCCTTAATCTTAGCGAGTGAAAATGCACCTGAGAATCCGCCGATTCCGCCTAACACTTCTTCTCTCATAGTAGACTTAACAGCCTCTTTCATTAACTCAACTGACTTGTAACCTGCTTCAATATCAACTCCAGATTTCTTGTAATCCATGATTCTTTCTCCTTCAATATTATGATAAATGTAAGTTAATGTAACTATTCAGTTACTAATTAATAATTCTTATAACCGACTTCCTGAAGTCTGGCATCCTTCTTCTGAACACTTTCCTTAAGATTCTTAGTATAATCCTTAAGCCTTTCAAGAAGTGCTGCATCAGATGTTGCAAGAATCTTGGCTGCAAGAATACCTGCATTGGCACCACCGTTAATAGCAACAGTTGCAACAGGAATACCTGTAGGCATCTGTACTATTGAATATAATGAATCTCTACCGCCTAGTGATGTTGTGTGCATTGGAATACCAATAACAGGCATTGGGAAAATAGCTGCGCACATACCCGGAAGATGTGCTGCCATACCTGCACCTGCAATAATAACCTTAAATCCCTTCTCCTCTGCACTCTTAGCATATTCAAAGAATACGTCAGGCTCTCTGTGTGCTGAGATAATTGTCATCTCATACGAAATTCCTAACTGTTCAAGAATGTCTGCTGCCTTTGCCATAACAGGCATATCAGAGTCACTTCCCATAACAATTCCTACTAAAGCCATATTAACCTCCTATGTCCGATAGATATAATATTAAAATTAGTGAAAACACTAATTATCATTGTACTTTGTTTTAAACTTTGCGTCAAGATAAAGCCTGTTTACAGCTTACAATTATATATTTATAATTCTGTTAAAAATGCATCATTAAGTGCAAGCGTGCCATCAAGCACGAATCTGCCGTTCTTAATCAAGTCTGTTCTTGTTCCATCCTCTGCCACAACAGTAATATTACCAATCTCATCATACGGAATGGTAATATCGGTGTGACAGTTATAATAAGCCTTGTCCGGCTCCGTCTTACGAAGAAGTGAAACCTCATTATCCCTTGAGATAATCTCCTTGCCGTCCGGATTAGTTACATACACATCTTCTGCCCTTGAATAGCATGTGTCACCGACTGCAAAATGTGGTCCCATCTTTTCAACAATAAGAATCGGAAGCTTATACACAATATCATGCTTATTGGCAAACACATACGCTGTAGTGTTAGTTCCTATAGCAAACTCTCCGAGTGGAAGTGTTTCATGGTCATATAACACATTTGCCTTGAAAAGCTCTTTATTCTTAGCCTCATCATCAAAGTTAGTGCATGTGTAGTCCTTAACAAATCCGTCCTCAAACCATACAGTAAGATTGTTAAACTTGATATCATTAAGATATACACTGCTCACATTAAGCACACCCGTTGTTTTCTTAAGCACAGGTGATGTAAATACTTCTCCAAGCGGAATATTAACGTCCGCAAGACAGTTCTCAAATACAGTCTGTGTCTTATGGTCGGTTATCTTCATAATAGAAACCTTCATGTCTGTGCAGTTTCCGTTAGTTCCTTTAACCTCAACATACTGTGCTGTATCAAGTACATCAATAAGTGCCTGCTGGATAGCTTTATATTTGTTATAATCAAGGGTATTAATCTTAACAGTACCCTTGAATATTTCCTCGAAATTCTCGCCAATCTCCGGTATCGGATAAGCAATTATTGTAAAGCTTCTCTCCTCGCCTTTGATATACTCATTAACAATGCTTCCCGCGTCATTGCTGTATTTCACAGAAAGCTTCTGCTGCTTAGTATCAAGCGTTAATGCCTCGCTCTTAATCTGTGGCTCAAATGGCACTTCACCAAACACTTCCATAACAGCAGGCCCACCATGCACCGCTGCAAGCTCCTTGTTCTTCTCATACGCAAGCTTTAATGCGCCTGTCTTTCTCTCAACAAATTCGCCATCCATATAAAGTGCATTGTCAAAACGATGGTCGAAATCCATCTGCTTGTTAGGATTAGCTCCGTAATAGCCAACCTTAATGTTAAGTCTTTTATTAATTGTATTGACCGCTGCCCTGTATATCGTAGGCTTAAGTCCAAGCTTTTCAAAGTTCTTAATCTCAGCCCTCACAAGCCTTTCAAATCCCAGACAGTATCTTATATTAACTGTTTTCTTCTTAGACAAATCCTTGCCTGTAAGCTCGAATCCAATTCTGTATCCTTCTGTAAATGTGTCTGCCATCTTCTGGATTTCTTCTTCACTGAGCGAACTAAGATACTCTGCTGTCTTAATCTCATTGTCAGTAACATACTCACCGAATCTGTACAGATATCTTACATCTGTAAGGTCAGACTCCATAATTATCTTAGTTGCAAAATCAAGTTCAGGGTCTAACAGCTCTCTTACCCTGTACTCCATAAGGTCATCACTGTAATCACTAACATACCAGTACACAGAATCTTTCATCTGCTTATAATCTGGCTTTCCACAGTCTTCCTCAGTCGATGCACACATGCAGTACACTTCAACAAAAAGCTCCATAAGTGCTGTCATCTCTGCCATTCTGCCTTCATATGCATACACAATCATTCCTCTTATCTCAACATAAAGGAATGACAAAAGCCTTCCCTCTGATAGCCCTAACTTTGAAGCTGCATATGCCGGATTAGCGTAGCTTGTCTCGTAAGCCTTGCCAATTACATCTTCATACAGACTTGTATTCAGATTCTTATATTCTTCTAGTGAATAATCTCTGAAAACATCAGCTTTTAAGTCAGCCGCAAGCTTATCCATCTTAAGGATAAATGTGGCAATACATTTGAAATAATCTGCAAACCCATCCGTCTTAAGCCCAGGTTCCTCTGCTATCTCTTTAATTCTTTCTATTGCAAGAGCGTAACGCTCTTCTACATTATCATTAAACAATTTCTTTCTCCTTCTGCCCTGATAAGGATTATATTCCCATTAAGAATACTGCTATCATAAATACTGCTATTACCCCACACAGCATTGAACCAAATCTCGAAGTTCCGTAGAACTTATTATCTTCTTTGAAGCTGATTAGTCCGATTACTGTTCCAATTACCGCTAAGATAAGGCTTAATATTCCAAGACTTCCTACTCTTAAGCCGCCTTCTCCTGCTGCTTTAAAAGACAGATACACTCCGTAACCAAAAGAAAGCAATGACAGTATTCCCATCGCAGTCGATATCAAACCCCCAAGTGCCTGACTTTTATCAGAGAACTTGTATTTATTAAAAAGTTTCATTTTTTCACCTGTCCTTTTTACTAAACATTTTAACTATTCTGTATGCTATCGCATATACCGCATAACCGCACAATGCTCCCAGTACATTAAGCACAAGGTCATCAACATCAAAGCAGCCGACCTTACATATAAGCTGTCCTGTTTCTATTGTAAGCGACAATGCGAATCCATATGCAAATGTAGCAAAAACATTAATTCTGCCATTGGAAAGCCACGGCACGAATATGCCAAATGGTATGAATGCCAGCACATTTCCAATTATATTAAGAAATGCTATCCAGCCAAGCGAGTCAAAATGTCCAAGATAACGCCAATAGCGCCTGATTTCCGTGAACAGTGTAAGATTGTATTTGTAACCGCTGGCTATCTCTGCCCTTCCCATTCCTTCTGCGAAAAAGACTACATAAAAGAGCAGAATCATATATATAACAAAAAGCGCCCATTTTATAAGCGTTACATAATGTTTCTTTTTCATAACAAATCTGCCCGGCAGGCATAATTAACCCACCAGGCAGTTCCCCTTCACTAGAATAAGCTATCTGATCTGTGTGCAAGAAGTCTTGCACCATTAATAATCATCATTACACCTGCACCGATACCAAAGAGTATTATCAGGATACCAAATACAAGATTAGAAGCTCCTACTGACTTTAATTTCTTATAAAGATTCTCTTCCATAGTTAACCCTCCATTAACATCAGTTTTATGCGTTCTTAACACCATATTCTGCGTAATACTTGTCAATTGCTGCTTTTAGTGCATCATCAATAACTACCTTACCCTCACACTCTTTATTGTAAAGGTGTTCTACAACATCTGCCATAGATACAATTGCGCTTGTTGGGAAACCGTATCTTTCCTTAATCTCCTCAAGCGCACTCACCTTTCCGCCAAGGCCTACTTCCATACGGTTAAGTGAAACCATAAGTCCTACAATAGTAACATCTGCTGCCCCTCTTACCTTAGGAACTGTCTCTTCCATCGACTTACCGGATGTTGTTACATCTTCTATCATAATGACTCTGTCGCCATCCTTTAACTTGCTTCCGAGAAATCCGCCCTTATCAGCACCATGGTCCTTCTCTTCCTTACGGTCTGAGCAGTATCTTACTTCCTTTCCATAAAGCTTTGCATATGCAACTGCTGTAACTACGCTGATTGGAATTCCCTTATATGCTGGTCCGAACAGTACATCAAAATCATCACCATATGTTTCATGAATAGCCTTTGCATAATACTCTCCAAGTCTTGCAAGCTGTGTTCCTGTAACATACGCACCTGCGTTCATGAAGAAAGGTGACTTTCTTCCACTCTTTAAAGTAAAATCTCCAAACTTTAACACATCACTCTCTACCATGAAATCTATAAATTCCTGCTTATACTGTTCCATTATATCCTCCTTATTCAGCCCCGCTGTCCGGCGATGCTGCTTCATATTCAATATTGATTTTTATTTTATCATAAATGTTTTCCCGTTTCAATGCGTCTTTGACACATTAAAATTACATATTAAAATCTATACATCAGAATCCCCTATGCAAATGTGATTGGTGTATTACTGGAAAATAAAAAGAAAACCTACCCGCAGCACCAGCTTGTACGCAGTCTGTTCTC
>OBAO01000272.1_pt1 | contig 68821 bp, 59 predicted proteins | sample 1517541 | NCBI WGS metagenome assembly OBAO01 (sample SAMN04571698, study PRJEB22368) | human gut metagenome | biome: human gut; material: stool | host: Homo sapiens | place: Luxembourg | collected 2012-08-10
CGCCGACTGGGATTTTATCGAAAGCGACGGCAACAGGGAACATTATTTCCTGACGCTGACGGTTGAAGTTAAAATCGGCGGTCTGAGCGTGGAAGGCATTTACAACGGCTGGTTCGTCTTTGTCAGATAGACGAAAATGCCGGATGATTAAAAACTGCCGTTTCCTTCAAAGGAAACGGCAGTTTGGTTTTGGACATTTCCGCATCGGGAGAATTCGGAAGACAAAAAAAGGAATCTGCCGGCCGGATTGAGGATAATAAAAAACCGCTCTTTTCAGAGCGGTTTTTTTTAAACGGCGGCAGCCTTATTTGGCAGCCGGAGCCGGAACGGCCGGCGTGTTGGGCATGACCTTGCCGTCCAGCTGATATTTTTCGATCTTGGCTTTGGCGACAACGTCGTTCAGAACGCCCGGCAGCAGTTCCTGCGCCATTCTGGTTCTGATCTGCGGTTCCGCTTCTTCAAAGGAAACGGGTTTGCTGTCACGAACATCATCGACAATGATAATGTGATAGCCGAAGTTGGTCTTGATCGGTTTTTGCGAATATTGGCCTTTTTTCATTCTGAAGGCGGCGTCGCCGAATTCGGGCACCATCATTTCCTTGGTGAAATAGCCGAGGTCGGGATTCTTTTCCTTGGAATATTTCTTAGCCAGTTCGTTGAAGTCGTCGCCTTTTTTGATTTTGGTAATGATGTCGTTGGCGGTGGCTTCGCTGTCAACCAGAATGTGGCGTGCTCTCATTTCCTTCTGCGGTTTAAACTCTTTTTTGTACTGGTTGTAGAAGTTTTTGACGTCGTTGTCGGAAATTTTCTTCTCGACTTCCTGTTTCAGATAAACTTTTCCGGCCAGATCGCTTTTCATTGCTTCCAGCTGCTGTTTGTATTCGGCGGAAGACTCGACGCCGGCTTTTTTGGCGGCCTGTTGCAGAGCTTCGCCGTTAGCCCAGACGGTGACGGCCTGGGGATAAAACTGGTCGAAAGTAACCTGTGCTTTGATCTGCGGGGCGGATTCATAAGTCTTTTTGATTTCGGCAACGGTGATTTTCTTGCCGTTGACGACGGCGGCAACTCCGTCTTTGCCTTCGGCGCCGGCCGGCAGCGGATTTAATATCAGCGCTGACAGGACAGCGGCGGCTACGTATTGCGTTTTCATATAATTACCTCCAAAAAATAACACTACGTTCATTTATAATAACAAATCGGAAATATTCCAAGCAAAAATTTTCACAAAGTTTATAACTTCTTTTCAAGCTATTGACTTTAGTAAATATAAACATTAAATGTAAGGTTGACTTAAATATTATCAAGGTGGAAAAGTTTATGATAGGCAAAATTGCAAAGGTGTTCTTTGGCAGCGCCAATGACCGCTTTATCAAAAAGCAGTATAAAACAATCAACAAGATCAATGCGTTGGAGCCGCAGACGGTTAAACTCGGCGACGAAGAGCTGAAGGCAAAAACGGCAGAGTTCCGCGAGCGCCTGAAACAGGGGGAAACTCTTGACGACCTGCTGCCGGAAGCTTTTGCCGTGGTGCGCGAAGCTGCCAGAAGAACGCTCGGCCAGCGACATTATGATGTGCAGCTGATCGGCGGCATCGTTTTGCACAAGGGTATGATCGCCGAAATGAAAACCGGCGAAGGCAAAACGCTGGTCGCCACGCTCGCCGCTTATCTTAACGCCTTGGAAGGCAAAGGCGTGCATATCGTTACCGTCAACGACTATCTGGCCAAACGCGACGCCGAGTGGATGGGGCAGGTATATCGTTTTCTGGGGCTGACGGTCGACTACATCGTACACGGCAAAAACGACGAGGAACGCCGTGCCGCCTATGCCTGCGACATTATTTACGGCACCAACAACGAGCTGGGTTTTGACTATTTGCGCGACAACATGAAGTTTTCTCTTTCCGAGATGGTACAGCGGCCGTTTAATTTTGCGATCGTCGACGAAGTGGACTCGATTTTGATCGACGAGGCGCGCACGCCGCTGATTATCTCCGGCGCGGCCGAGGATTCCTCGGAAAAATACGTGGCGGTCAACAGCATTATCCCCAAGCTGACGGAAGCCGACTATGAAAAGGACGAAAAGGCCAAAAGCGTTACCCTGACCGAAGCCGGCATGGAACACGTCGAACAGCTGCTGAAGGAAACCGGGCAGATTAAGGAAGGCGGCCTTTACGACATGGCCAACGTAGCGCTGGTGCAGCATGTTAACAACGCTTTGAAAGCGCACAAAATGCAGATCCGCGACGTGGACTACATCGTTAAGGACGGCAAGGTGGTGATTATCGACGAATTTACCGGCCGTATGATGGAAGGGCGCCGCTATTCCGACGGTCTGCATCAGGCGATCGAAGCCAAGGAACATGTTGCCATCCAGTCGGAAAACCAGACGCTGGCTTCAATCACTTTCCAGAATTATTTCCGTCTTTATCCCAAGCTGTCGGGCATGACCGGTACGGCAATGACGGAAGAAGCCGAGTTCGGCGACATTTACAATCTTTCCTGTATTGAGATTCCGACCAACCGGCCGGTTCAGCGCGTGGATCATCATGACGAAATTTATCGTACGGCGAAAGAGAAATATGACGCCATCATCAAGACCATTTTGGAATGCCACGCCAAGGGGCAGCCGGTTTTGGTCGGCACCACTTCGATCGAAAAGTCGGAACTGGTGGCTGACATGCTGAAAGCCAGAAGCGACGTTAAATTTGAGGTGCTGAACGCGCGTCATCACGAACGCGAAGCGGCGATCGTTGCTCAGGCGGGTGTGTCGGGCGCGATTACGATTGCCACCAATATGGCCGGCCGCGGTACCGACATCCAGCTCGGCGGCAACCCGGACATGCGTTTGAAGGCGCAGCTCAAGGGCGACGAAACGCCGGAGCAGATTGAGCGGATGAAAGAGGAAATCAAACTTGAGTGCGAAGCCGACAAGGAAAAGGTGATTGCTTCCGGCGGACTTTACATTCTCGGCACCGAACGGCACGAAAGCCGCCGTATCGACAATCAGCTGCGCGGCCGCGCCGGTCGTCAGGGCGACCCGGGCACATCCAAGTTTTTCCTGTCGATGGAAGACGATCTGATGCGCATTTTCGGTTCGGAAAGAATGTCGGCAATGCTGCAGAAGCTGGGTCTGCCGGAAGGTGAGCCGCTGGTTCACCCCTGGATCAGCAAAGCGCTGGAAAAAGCGCAGCAGAAAGTGGAAGAACGCAACTTCGACATCCGCAAAAACCTGTTGAAGTACGACAACGTAATGAACGATCAGCGCAAGGTGATTTACGACCAGCGCAAGGAACTGATGAAAACTTCCGACGTGTCGGAAACGGTGGCGGAAATGCGCGACGAATATCTGAACGACGTGCTGGCGCCTTATCTGCAGCAGAGTCTGACGCCGAAGGAATGGCCGTTGAACGAGCTGCAGCAGGAAATCTGGCGGGTGACCGGTTTTGTGCTGCCGGTTGACAAATGGGCGGAAGAACCGGAGATGGACGCCGAAACCATGAGCGGCAAAATCATTGAAGTGATTGAGCAGAATATTGTCGAGAAAAACCGCGGAGTGCCGGAAGAACTGGTGCGTCTGGTAGAAAAGAACATTCTGCTGCAGGTAATGGACCAGTTGTGGAAAGAACATATCGCCACGCTGGATTACATGCGCCACACCATCGTTTTGCGCGCCTACGGACAGAAGGATCCGCTGAACGAATACAAGAAGGAAGCTTTCAACATGTTTTCCGACATGCTTGACCTGTTGCGGGAAAAAGTTACTTTCCTGACCTGCCGTGCGCAGATTCAGAACAGCAGCGAAGAAGACCTGCGGCTGAGGGAAAGCAATACCCGTATGCAGGCAATTCACGAAAGTCCCGAAAGTCTGGTCGGCGGAAATGCGGGGGCGCCGGCGGAAGAGAAAGAAAAGGCGGTTCCTTTCCAGTATGCGAAGACGACGGTTGACCCGAACGATCCCGCAACCTGGGGCAAGGTTTCGCGCAATGATCCGTGTCCCTGCGGCAGCGGCAAAAAATACAAGCACTGCCACGGACAAATTCTGAATTGAGAACGGACCCCGGCGGCAACGGCCGGGGTTCTTCGTTCTTTTGACTGCCGGGCGGTTCGTCGTCCGCAAAAGGAACCAAAGGGGGATTGTGTTATGATCAGGCATATGATTGCTTTTGCGCCTTCGACGCCGAAACTGGGGGAGTTTAACCAGCTGCGCGGGGTGTTGTCGGGGCTGATGCACTTTTGCTGCGAGGACGTGCATTTTGCCTATAACCTGGACATGTGTTTTGAAAACGTGGCGGGCGGGCCGCTCAAACGGCATCTTTACGCCGACGACGAAGCTTTCGAACGTGATGTTTTCCGTTGTCTGGACGATTATTTTTCCCGTCATTTGCTGGTGCCGAAGGTTTTTGTCACCATTTGTTCGCCGGAAGACGCCGGCCATGCCGCCGCCAATGTCGACGCCGTCTGCCGGGCGGTTAAGGACTACTATGCCGCGCACGACATGGGCAGGGTAGTGACGGCCGCCGTCAATTCGAGCATATACCGTTACCGGTTTGCCGACGTGGTTCATGTCTGCGGACATCTCCTGAGCGAAGAGGACCGGCAGACGCTGGAAGCCGATGCGGAACTGAAAAGGAAAGTCTTCGTTTCGGAGGGGATTATTCACAATATGTCCCGGACTTTTATCCGGCAAAAGTTCGGACAGCCGAAGATGCGGGAAATTGCCGCCGCTTACCGGAACGGCCGGCCGAATGCGGTGTTTGCCCTCGGCGGCCGGGTGGAGGGGCCGGAAATACGCTTTACCCTGAGCCATGCCGAAAACATTTTCCGCCGGATGCGGGCGCTGGCGGACAAAAACTACAACGTGATCGTCGTCAACGGGCCGCGGACGCCGAACGAAGTTACCGATTATTTTTATGAACAAAGTCTGGCGGCGGAAAGCAAAATCGCATTTTTCAATTCCAAGCAGGTGGCGCGGACAGACGAGGAGAGGGTGCCGGAAAAATGGCGCGTTTATTCGGGAAAGCACGAGGAAGAGTTTTTGCGTCAGGCGGAAAAATACGGCAACGTTTATCCCGGCGTGCTCGGTCTGGAAAATACGCTGGTCGTACATACTTTTGATTCTTTTGCCTGTTGCGAAACGGCGGCTTCCGGCATTCCGACGGCCATCTGCCGCGAGGTTGAAATCGACCGTGCCGTTCGTCCGGACTGCTACCGGCTGGCCGATCAGCTGACGGCGGCGGGGTATGCGGCGGACTTTGCGGATTTTGACGGTGAAACGGAGCCGCGCGACCTGAAACTGAAGGTTTTGCCGAGCGTCAATTCCCTGCTGGCGAAAAAGATTATTGACCGGCTGTCGGAAGCCTGAGCCGCGGCGGCTTTTGCCGCGGTTTCCGAAAGTGCGTTTTTTTGCTTGACTATTGTTATTTATCAGATATAGTCAGGCAAAAGTTCAATGATTTTTCATTGCGTACGAGATATTAACCACACTCCGAGGAGTGCCGCCAGTCAGCGAGGGTTCGCACACTGGCGTGCAATAGTTTATAGGTATGGGCATGTTTGAAAGTCTGACGGACAAACTGAGCGGCGTTTTTGCCAGGATCACCTCCCGCGGGGTGTTGAACGACAAGGACATCGACGAAGCCATGCGGGAAATCCGGGTGGCCCTGCTTGAGGCCGACGTGGCGCTGCCGGTGGTCAAAGATTTTGTCGCCCGGGTTAAAGAAGAAGCGCGCGGTGAAAAGCTGGTGCGTTCCATTCAGCCGGGGCAGCTGGTGGTCAAGATCGTGCATGACGAACTGGTCAAGCTGCTGGGAGCAGAGGACGGCGATCTGAATTTAAATGTGGTGCCGCCGGCAGTGATCCTGATGGCCGGTCTGCAGGGGTCGGGCAAAACCACCAGTTCGGCCAAGCTGGCAAAGATGCTCGGCAAAAACCGCAAAGTGCTGCTGGCTTCGCTCGACGTTTACCGTCCGGCGGCGCAGGAGCAGCTGGAACAGCTGGCGCGGCAGATCGGCGGACATTCCCTGCCGATCGTTAACGGCGAAAAGCCGCTGGCGATTACCGGACGGGCGCTGGATGTCGCGAAAAAAGGCGGTTTTGACGTGCTGATTCTCGACTCGGCCGGGCGTCTGCATATTGATGATGCGTTGATGGAAGAGCTGCAAGCGGTTAAAAAACTGGCCTCGCCGGCGGAAACGCTGCTGGTGGCGGACGCGATGATGGGGCAGGATGCCTGCAACGTGGCCAGAGAGTTTAACGAGAAGCTCGGGGTGACAGGCATTGTGCTGACCAGAATCGACGGATCGTCCCGGGCCGGTGCCGCACTGTCGATGCGGATGATTGCCGGGGTGCCGGTCAAGTATCTGGGGACCGGTGAAAAGACCGATGAAATGGAAGAGTTTCATGCCGACCGGATTGCCGGGCGCATTCTCGGGCAGGGGGACGTGGTTTCTCTGGTCGAGCGGGCAATCGAAAAGGTGGACCGGGAAGAGGCCGATAAAATGGCGGCCCGGATGATGAAAGGAAAGTTTGATCTGGAAGATCTGCTGTCACAGCTGCGCCAGATTCAAAAATTAGGCAGCCTGGGGGGCATTATGGGGATGATCCCGGGGTTGTCGAAATTCAAAAATCAGATTGCGGATGCCGGTATCGGCGACGCGCTGATTAAAAAACAGGAGGCGATTATCCTTTCGATGACCAAGGCCGAAAGGAAAAATCCCGATATCATCAAAGCTTCGCGCAAGAAAAGAATTGCCGCGGGCTCGGGTGTGGAAGTTCATGACGTCAACAAGCTTTTAAAACAATATGAGCAGATGGCGTCGATGATGAAAAAAATGGGCAGGGGCGGCGGTTTCGGCGGCCTTGCTTCGATGATGAAAAACGTTCCTTTCGGGAAATTTCCGGGGGGAACGGGCAATAAGTTTCCGTTTTAGGCCATAAGGCGGAGATTGTTTTAATTAGAAAACTTTTTTAGAAAGGAAAACAAAAAATGGCAGTTCGTATCAGATTATCCCGCGGCGGTTCCAAAAAACGTCCGTTTTACCGTGTTGTGGCGGCCGACCAGAGAGCGCCCCGCGACGGCAGATTCATCGAAAAGCTGGGAACTTACAACCCGCTTTTGCCGCAGGATCATGAACAGAGACTGGTTATCAACGAAGAAAGAGTCAAATACTGGCTCGGCGTCGGCGCCCAGCCGACCGAAAGACTGGAAAAGCTGTTTTCCAACCTCGGTCTGGTAAAAGCTCCGGCTTTGCGTGAACAGCCGAAGAAGTCGGCTCCGAAGGCCAAGGCTCAGGAAAGAATGAAAGAGAAAGAAGCCGCCGCTGCCGCGAATGCCGAAGCAGCTTCTTCTGCCGAATAAGCTTTTTTCAACGGTTTTTTAAGGAAGAACTTTTATGGACAGCGGACGCAGGATTTGTCTGGGGGCAATCGTCGGGGTTCACGGGATAAAAGGCGAGGTGAAGGTAAAAAGCTTTACCGAATCCGAACGCAACCTGGAACGCTACGGCGTGCTCGAAGATCAGCACGGCCGTTCGTGGGAAGTAAAAGTTTCCGGGCATTCCAAGGAACTGCTCCGGGTGAAAATCAAAGGGATTGACGATCGCAACGCGGCCAAGGAGCTGATTGGCTGCCGTTTGTATGCCGACCGGTCCGCTCTGCCGGAACTGAAGTCGGAAGACGAGTTTTATCAGGCGGATCTGATCGGGCTCGAAGTTCGTCTGGCAGACGGCAGTGCGGCCGGCAAGGTGGCCGGAATTTACAATTTCGGCGCCGGAGAGATTTTGGAAATCAAAGTCGCCGACGGCGGCCGGTTGGAAATGATCCCTTTTACCCGCGCGTATGTTCCGGAAGTCAATATTAAAGACGGTTATATTATTGTCAGTTCGGTTTCCATGCAGTTTGACGAGGATGACGGGGACGATGGCGCTGAAGCTTAAGGTCTATACCATTTTTCCCGAGATATTTCCGGGTTTTCTCGGTTTTTCGCTGACCGGGAGAGCGTTGGAAGAAGGCATCTGGTCTTTGGAAACCGTCAATATCAGGGACTATGCTCTGGACAAGCACGGATCGGTTGACGACACCCCCTGCGGGGGCGGCGCCGGGATGGTCATGCGGGCCGATATACTGGGGCGCGCGTTAAAGGCCAATCACCGGGGCGGCCGGATTTTGGCGATGAGTCCGCGAGGGCTGCCGCTGACGCAGGAAAAAGTGCACGAACTGAGCAGGGAAAGCGAGATCAGCGTTGTCTGCGGACGGTTTGAGGGAATTGACGAGCGGGTGCTGGAGGCTTACGGCATTGAGGAAGTGAGCATCGGCGACTATATCCTTACCGGCGGAGAGCAGGCCGCGCAGGTTATGTTTGACGCGGTTATCCGGCTGCTGCCGGGGGTGCTCGGCAACGCGGAGTCTGCGGAGAGCGAGAGCTTTGAGGACAGTCTGCTAGAATATCCGCAATATACCCGTCCGGTCGAGTGGGAAGGACGGACGGTTCCCGAAGTGCTTTTGAGCGGTCATCACAAAAAGATTGAGGACTGGCGAAAAGAGCAGGCAATAAGGATTACCGGCGAAAGACGCCCGGATCTGTTGAAAAAATATCTTGACTCAAAAAGGGTTTAGGCATAGAAAGTAACAAAATATTTTAAGTAAAGGTAACACTAATGAACATTTTAAAAGAAGTAGAAAAAGAGCAGATTGCAAAGCTCAGCGAAGGCAAGAGCCTTCCGACATTCAAGCCGGGCGATACTTTGAAAGTTCACACCAAAGTTAAAGAAGGCGACCGTGAACGTATTCAGGTTTACGAAGGCGTCTGCATTGCCCGTAAAAACGACGGACTGAATTCTTCTTTTACCGTTAGAAAGATTTCTTTCGGTGAAGGCGTCGAACGCGTATTCCCGCTGTATTCTCCGAATATTGCCAAGATCGAAGTTTCGCGTATCGGCCGTGTCCGCCGCGCCAAACTGTATTTCCTGCGCGCTTTGCGCGGTCGTTCCGCCCGTATTGCCGACGACCTGCGTGCCGCTCAGAAGGCCAAGGAAGCTGCCGTTCAGGAAGAAAAATAATTTTCGGCGTTTGCCGGACGGACATAAAACCCTCTTCTTCGGAAGGGGGTTTTTGCGTTGTATGCTTTGCGTTCAGTTCCGGGATTGTCCGTTAAGGGGGAAAAGCGCCGCTCCGTTTCTTTGATCATAGTCAAACCGTTAGGTTTGTAACTTTTTAGTTCCTGTTTACCGGGAGGATGTTTATTGGGGATGTCGGAGGAAAAAATATCGATCCGGTTTCTTTGAAAAAGGCTTGTTAAAATTGCGTTGAAACGTGGAAGTGGAAATTTTTTGGAGCCTTCGGGAGAGGATAAAAACTGTGCTTCCGATATGAGGCTTTCAGCTTTTAACGAAGGGCAGGGGTTGCGAGTGCCGGGATTTTGTTGATGAAACCATGCAAGAAAGAATGGGATGGGAGAAAGCCGGGAGAAGATAGCCGTCGGAAAATATGGAGATGAAAAGCAAAAGCGGGAAAGATTTTGAGGCCTTTCCCGCTTTAATCATGTAGAAAAACTGCTGTTGTAAGCCGCGGCAAAAAAAGGATCCTTTTTTTGTCACAGGAAAAATCATATCAGAAAATTTATCAAAAGTCATCTAAATAGTTATTTTTGAACAAATTTTTCGTCTTTGGAAAATGCAGACAATAACCTTTTGTTTTAGTTTAAAAAAAGGATCGATAAAAAGAAGCGTTTTTGAGAATAACGGAAAAATTTGTCAATAACTATTATAGAGGACAAAAGATGATGACAAACAAGATTATCGGACTTTTTCTGCTGGCGACAACGTTTTTGAGTACGCCGGCGGGCGCGGCAGCATTGACGCCGATGCCGGACACTATTAAAAGCGAAGCGGCGGATTTGAGCGGAAACTTCGCTTTAAGCGAACTGACGGGGGATTTGCCCGAAGGCGCGGTTGAAGTGAAGATCGCTGACAAGAACTACTCTTTTACGCCTCCGGTTCCAAGTCAGGGTGCTGACGCCGCCTATATGATTAATGAAATTTCAGAAGACGAGTTCAACCGGAAGAACCCGTTTCATTTCGTAATGGCGGGTGACGGCATTAACGAAGATGAAGAGGGTAACGTTTATCTTTCCGAAGAAGCATTTTTTAAAATAGAAATAGACACTGAGGCTGACTGGCAAACGGATGTTTATGACACGGATCAGGCCGGCGGCGACATCGCAGCCAACTTCGGAGGACAGGCAAAAAATGCGGTCAGCAATCCGGAAAACGGCAAAATCGGCAAAATCAGCGGCAATTTCATCGTCAATTCAAGCTCCGCAATTTTAAACAACAATTTTGCCGAGATAAACGGTATAAACGCTGACTTTATCAGCAACCAAGCTTATCACGGCGGCGCCATTTATAATAGAGGAAAAATCGGCGATATTTCCGGCCTGTTCATAAACAATCAATCGGAAGGTGGCGGCAATGCCGTTTTCAACCTTGGCGAAATCGTCAACATCGGCGGTCAATTTGTTGATAATCATCATGCATATACATATGAGGCCCGGATGATGCCTATGATGGTAGACATTAGGGGTGGCGGTGCCATTCTCAATCGTGGCACCATCGGCAAGATCGACGCAGAATTTAACAACAACATTTTCAAATATGATAGAGGCGGCGGCGCCATTTTAAATGAGGGAGACATCAAAGAAATTTATGGAAAATTCACCGCCAATAAAGGCCCTGCCGGCGGCGCCATTACCAATATGAATAAGATTGACCTGATCAGCGCAGAATTTTATGCAAATTCAGCTGATATGGGATCCGCCTTAGCTAACGGTGGAGAAATAAACGAAATAAAAAATTCTGTTTTCCAAAACAATTACGATTCTGCCGCAGTTCTCAACGATGGCACTATCGGCAAGATCGACGCCAAATTCATTAATAATGTTAACGGCAACAATAATATGAGCAGCGCCATTCTTAACGAAGGTACAATAGACAGCATTTCCGGCACATTCTCGGGAAACCGCACCTATTCATATGATTCTTCGGCGTTCGGCGCTGTTGTAAACGCAGGCGTTATCGGCAATATTGACGCCGATTTCCTGAACAACAGCATAACTGTTTATGATCAGGGCACAGCAAATTATGATTTTTCTCCTGATTACGGTCAGCTTGCCGGAACAGGCGCCGCCATAACCTCCTACGGCCAAGACCTGACCTTTACCGCCGAAGGAAAAGACAACTTTATTTCCGGAAACTATGTAGAATTCGGCACCGCCCGTGACTACCCTGAGAAGCATGGCGTTTTTGCGGAAAGCGGGAGCAAGATCAACCACAATGCCATTTATATGCACTCTTCCAGCCTCGCCGAATTTGCCGTACCGTCTTACAAAAACAAAAAACTTAAACTGACGTTCAGCACCACCGAAGGCGGCAGTTATACCATCAACGACAATATCGACGGCGGTATTGTTGATATTGATAATGACGGCTTTGCCGAAAGGGATGTTGAATATGGTTACAATATGAACCTGACCGGCGACGGTACCGGAACGGTTTATATGAACAACGAAATCATCAATGCCGACACGGTTACTATTGATAACACAACCTTGAAATTCAACAAGTTTACCCACAATGACGGCACCGTCAGCAAAGGCGGTTTCACAACCGGATACAATGACGGCAGAGACGCCGTAACTTCTTTGGTTATGAAAAACAAAGCCAACTTTAACTTGTACAACAAATATCAGGATACGGTTAATCTGAAAGGCTGGAAGGCAAGTGGTAACAGTTTTCTGCATGTTGACGTCGACGTTGAGAACTTAACCGCCGATATGCTCAACGTCAACGGCAACGTTGAAGGAACCACCAGACTGGTGCTCTATCCGACCTCGGACAAAGATATACGCGGCGAAAGCATCCTGTTTGCTCAGTCGACAAACGATACCACCGGCAATGCGGATTCCTTCAAGGTCTGGCGCGTTTACAGAAGCCCTTACATGTTTGAAACCAAATATACCAAAACCGGCGAAAACGCCAACAAATGGGAACTGGAGATGGGCAACCAGGTTAATCCCGATGCGGATCAAAAGCCGGATGAACGTCCCGATCCCGAAGTGCCGGACGTTAAGCCGACGCCGACCCCGGATAAACCGACCAATCCGGTATATGGCGAAGTTGTTGCCATGGGCGCTTTACCGGCGGCGGCAATCGAACAATCCAGAAACATGGTTGACAATGTTTTCGGTCAAATTGTCCGCGGGGAAGGCAATCATAACCTCTGGATCAACCCGACCTATTATACCTCCAACATTGACGCGCCGTTTGACATTGACGCCGACGTCCGGGGGATTGAAGCCGGCGGCGACTTGCAGCATGACCTCAACAACAAACTCGGTCTGTTTGTGTCCTACCGCAAAGGTAACTACGACATGAACGGCGACGGCAAACATTACTACTCGACCGTCGGTTCGGAAATCGACATCGATTCCTATCTGGCCGGTCTGTATTACCGCTATGACCGGAACAATTGGTATGCGTTTGCCACTTTGTACGGCGGCATTCAGCAGGCAGACATCAAAACCGACGACGGGATTAAGTCCGATACCGACGGGGTTGAGTTCGGCGCAAGCTTGGAGGCCGGGTACGACTACAACCTGACGGATACGGTATACTTAACACCGAGCCTGGGCGTATTCTATACGCAGGTCAACTATGACGACGCGACCGACAGCGTGGGCAAGAAGGCGGAATATAACGACCTTAAGCAAATTGAACTGGAAGCGGGCGTTAAGCTGACGAAAGCATTCCGTCTTGACGAAGGCTATGCCAACGTTTATGTCAAACCGAGTGTCGTGCAGACGCTTGTCGACGGTGACGAAGTCAACATCACCGGTTTGGGCAAAGTAAACACGCTTGACGACGAAACGCTGGGGCGGATTGAGCTTGGCGGGCGCTACGGCTTCACCGATCAGCTTTCGGCTTACGGCTGGGCGAATTATACGTTCGGTTCGGACTACGACGCGACTGCCGTCGGTCTGGGACTGAACTACGCTTTCTAAGCCAAAGACGCACCGTCGTCAGCGGCGGCTTAGCCGGCGCTTTCTAAAAAAACGAAAGCGCTTTCTCCCAAGAAAACTCCCGGACAACTCCGGGAGTTTTCTTTGTTGCATGCCTGACGGAAAAACGCGGGGAAAGACGGGAAAATCCTGCGGGAAAGGACAAACTCCCCCGCAAAGGAGAATTCCGTTGTCGGGAAATTCCATAGCGTTTTGTCTTAAGAAAATCCCGCAAGGCGGTGTGAAAAATCTTTCAAAAAAATATTCCCCGCTCCAGCCGGGAAGGGCCGGTTACAAGAAAACCTCCCCAGAATTTTCCGGGAAGGTTTTAATTTTGGATATCGGCAAAGTTTTACTCGCAGTCGGCCAGTTCGACTTTGTTAAGCAGAAATTTCGGGGTTTTACCCTGAAAAGAGTTGTATTTTTTGCACAGAGCCAACGCTTCCGGGTCCGGCGCGGCGTTTCTGAGCTGTTGTGCCGGCGCTGCCGGTTTGGCCGGACGAGCCTCTACCGGCGCCGACATTTTGGCTTCCTGCTCTTTGTTTTTGTCGACTTTGATTTCTTCCGGCGCTTTTAAGATTTTGTCGAGAATGCTTTGGGTTTCTTTGGAGCGGCGGTTGGTGTAGACGATGTTTTGTTTGTCCGCCGGCATCATTTCCAACAGCTTTTCCATGTTTTTGATTTGTTTGTTTTTTTTGATCAGGTTAATGTCGTCGACCACCAGAATGTTGATTTTGGACAAGTCAATCTGTCCTTCGTTGACCAGATCGACCAAAAGGTCGGGCGAACCGATGATGACGTCTCCCTCTTCTTCGCCGTCCGCGTCGTCTTCGGTTTCTTCATGAAAGCGGTTGAGCATGGCCAGACTGTCGGAAATCGTTACCGATTTTTGCGAATCGGAGGTCATGATCAGAATATTCAGCTTTTCCCTGCGGCTGATGATGTCGATCAGCGGCAGGACATAAGAAACGGTTTTGCCGCAGCCGCCGGGCGCGATGGTAAAAATGTCCTTGCCCTGCAAAATGGCGGGGATAACGTCTACCTGTACGGTAGTCGGCTTTTCAATGCCGCATTCGTTGATCGCCTTTACCGTTTTTTCGCTTAAACCCAAATCGAGAAAATTCATTTTATTTATCCGTTTTAAAAAAATTAACCTTGTCCGTATTATCTATTTTTTGCTTTAAGAGTCAACCTTATAATGCCGCAAAAAAAACAGGCTGCGGAATGTCCGCGGCCTGTAAAAGCGCATCGTTTAAATTTAAACGCGGCCGTAAACGTCTTCCAGACGGACGATGTCGTTTTCATCCAGGTTATCGCCGGCCTGAACTTCGATAAATTCGACGTCGCTGTCGGTGGCGTTTTCGATCCGGTGTTTGGTTTCGACCGGAATGAAAACGTGTTCGTCGGTCTTTTTGGTCAAAACTTCGTCGCCCAAGGTAACCAGTGCGGTGCCTTTGACAATGATCCAGTGTTCGGCCCGGTGGTGGTGCAGCTGAAGCGAAAGTTTTGATCCCGGCGTTACTTTGATTCTTTTGACACAGAAAGTTTCACCGCAGTCAATGACTTCCCAGGTGCCCCAGGGGCGGGTGTCTTTTTGTCCGCGTACGTAATTGTTTGCCATTTCGTTTAATCCTTAAATTATACAATAAAAAATTATACCTGCCGGAAGGGTAAGGCAATCGGGCTTAAGAGTCAACCGTTATCTTGCCCGGGCACAAAATGCCCCGGCGCGTGATTTTAGGCTTGATGAAAACGCGGATAAAGCATATAAATAACCATGATATTTTTTTGCTGAATGGAAAGTGTTATGCAGTCACCGGCTATCAAACAGGCTCTCGGCATCCTCAAACAACTGCGGCAGATTATGGAAACGCCGGAAAGCGTTCCCGATAAGCTCTCCCGCATCCTTCAAACCATTGCCGCCAAAATGCAGGCGGATGCGGCCGCCTGTTACGTGGGCGTTGACGACAATTATCTGGAGCTTTTTGCCTCATACGGTTTCAAACAGGCTTCGTCCCACCGTCTGCGCCTGCGCTATAACGAAGGCATGGCCGGCGAGGTGGCGGAAAGCAAAAGGTCGCTTGTAATCAACAACATCTGGATGTATCCGAAGTTCGTTTCCAAGCCGGAACTGCTGGAGGAAAAGGATTTTAACTCGTTTATCGGGGTGCCGGTACTGCAGTGGAACCGCACCGTCGGTGTGCTGGCGCTTTATAACGCGGCGGAAGTGAGCCGTTCGGAAATTGACCTTGAGCTGCTTGAAACGATTGCGATGGTGCTGGCGGAAATCCTTTCTTCCGAGGAAATGACGCGTTACAAAAAGTCGCTGATCAAAGCGCGGGGGCTGTCAACCAAAGAACGCATCAAGGGGCTGAGCTTAAACAAAGGGTATGGCATCGGGACCGCCGTCGTGCACCGACGTCGTCAGTCGGTGACCAACATTTTTGCCGAAGACCGGGAAAAGGAACTGCGGCGGTTGGAAATCGCCCATCATCAGATGAACGAGGATCTGGACGCCAAGTTCAATTCCACCAAGCTCGGGCTCGGAGAACACGTCGATATTCTGGACGCTTACCGGATGTTTGCCAAAGACAAGGGCTGGTACGGCAAAATCGCCGACAACGTCAAGGGCGGCCTGGCCGCGGAGGCGGCGGTCGAACGCGCTTACGAAGACATGTGGAACCGGTTGTCCGCCAGTACCGACAGCTATATGCGCGAGCGTCTGCACGATCTGCGGGACGTGGCCGACCGGCTGCAGTCCTATCTCAGCGGCGATTACAACCGGATGCCGGAAAGCGGGGCAAAGGACATCGTCATCGTGGCGCAGACAATGGGGCCGGCGGAACTGATGGATTATGACTACAGCCGGATCCGCGGGCTGATTCTTGAAGACGGAACGCCGACCATGCATGTGGCGATCGTCGCCAAAGCCTTAAACATTCCGGTGCTGGCGAAGATCAAGGGAATTTTTGCCGAAATTCAGAGCGGGCAGACGGTGGCGCTTGACGGCAACGAAGGTTTTGTTTATGTCAATCCGTCGCCCCAGGTCGAGGCCGACTTCCGCAAGCGAATCGCCGAACGGGAAGAATTGCAGAAAAAACTGGCGGCTCTCCGCAGTCTGCCGGCAAAGACGCTGAACGGGGTCGATGTCGGGCTTTACGTCAATGTCGGGCTGCCGATGGATTTTGACTATATCGAAACCACCAACTGCGACGGGGTGGGCCTTTACCGTACGGAGATTCCCTTTATGACTTCCGACGCCATGCCCGACGTCGAAAAACAGGTGTCTTATTATAAGAACCTGATGGACCGCTGCGGCGACAAAAAAGTGATTTTCCGCAGTCTGGACGTGGGGTCGGACAAGCTTTTGCCCTACTGGGCCTATGCCGGAGAAGCCAACCCGGCGATCGGCTGGCGTTCGATCCGGATCACGCTTGACCGGCGGGCGATCCTGCGCAAACAGATCCGCGCCTTTTTGCTTTCGGCGGCGGGCAAGGAACTGAACGTGATGTTTCCGATGATTTCCGATCTGGCGGAATTTGAAGACGCCAAGGAAACGCTGATGATTGAGCTGGAAAAAGACAAAAGCCACGGCTTTCCGGTGCCCAAAAAAGTCAATGTCGGGCTGATGGTTGAGGTGCCGTCGGTGATTTTCCAGCTGGACGACATTCTGCAAAGAGCCGATTTCGTTTCGGTCGGAACCAATGACCTGGCGCAGTTTATATTTGCCTGCGACCGCGGCAATCCGAAGCTGTCCGAACGTTACGACGTGCTTTCGGCGCCGTTTTTGAACGTGATGAAAACGATCGTCGACAAGGCGGATGCAGCCGGTGTTTACTGTTCCGTCTGCGGCGAAATGGCGAGTAATCCGATCGAAGCGCTGGCGCTGATCGGACTCGGTTACCGCAACCTTTCAAGCAACGGCGCCTCTTTCGGCCGGATTAAGAGCATGGTGCGTTCGGTCAATACCGAAGAAATCGCCGACTATATGCGGCTGCTGCTGAAATCGACCAAAAATACCCTGCGTCCGCAATTAATTGCGTATGCTTATGATCACGGTATTGAAATTTATTAAAAAGTGTGGTTGAATGGGGCGAATTTGAAAAAACATGCGCAAAAAACATCATCAGGGGACAAGATCGTGATAAAAGAAGCCGAAGCTGAGAGAAAAAAACAGAATGCCGCCGGGAGCGGAGCCGCAGCCGGAACAATGATGCCAGAACCGGCCGAGGATACGGACAGAATCGGCAACCTGCTGTGTCACGAACGGTTGAAAAAAGGGCTTGAACTGGAAGACATTTCACAGGTGCTTTGCATCCGCCGCGTATATCTGGAGGCGATTGAAAGCGGTAATTATGTCGAACTGCCGCCGCTGCCTTATTCCGCCGGCTTTGTCAATTCCTATGCCAAGTATCTGGGGTTGAACAATACGCGCATTACCCAGCTGTTCCGCGAAGAGTTGAACGACGGCGCCAGGGAAAAGCGGATATTTATGACCGAAGACCTGTCGGCGGAAGCCGGCCTGCCTGACAAACGTTATATTATCGGAGGTATTGCCGCTCTCTTTCTGATCGGCGGATTGTGGTCGTTATGGCATCGTTCCGGTGATGAGAACGCGCCAACGGAGAGAATCGTGAGCGAAACGGCGGCGGATGCCGCGGCGGGAGAAATCGAATATTTTTCTCCGTCGACGGACGAGGCGGAAGCCGTACAGTCGGGCGCGGTGCCGGAAACGATTGCGCAGCCGGCGGAACAGGAAGCCGAGGCGGCCGTTGAAGAACGTCCGGTTGAGCAAGTCGTAATGAAGGAAGAAAGTTTTATCGAACCGCAGGTCAGACATGTTGCGGAAGAAGCGGCCGGTTCGGCGGCCGAGAATGCGGCGGCGGAAACCTTAAAGCCGGCAGCGGCGGAAATGCAGACGGAAAAGGCGGCGGCTTCGGTTGAAATCAAAATCAGCAAGGAAGACACCTGGATTGAAGTTCGGGACAATAAGAAAGTTTATTTCAACAAAGTCATGCGGCCGGGCGAAAGCTACCGGGTGCCGGAAGGCAAAGGGATGATTTTGTCGGCCGGCAAATACAACGGCGTCGAGGTTTACGTCAACGGACGGCTGACGCCGGTCATTCAGCCGAACAAAAAAATGAACATTGCGCTTGATCCGTTTGTGGAAGCGGCGGAACATTAGCCGACAGGTGAAATTTAATCGGAAAATAGCAGGCGGGGTCTTGCTATTTTCTTTGCGTTTAAGGGAGAGAAAATTATGGCGAAATTGCAGTGCGTGCGCGGTACTTACGATTTGTACGGCGCGGCGAAAAGAAAAACCAAGCAGGTAGTGAGAACCGGCGAGGAAGTGGTGGAAAAATACGGGTTTGAAGAAATAGAAACCCCGATTTTCGAGTTTACCGAAGTGTTTGCCCGCAACCTCGGCGATACCAGCGACATCGTTACCAAGGAAATGTACTGTTTTGAAGACCGCGGCGGCGAAAGCCTTACGCTTCGGCCGGAAGGCACCGCCGGAGTGGTTCGCGCGTTTGTTTCCAACGGCATGCAGCAAAATCTGCCGGTCAAGTTTTATTATCACGGCCAGATGTTTCGTTACGAGCGGCCGCAGAAAGGCCGTCAGCGTCAGTTTACCCAGTTCGGGGTGGAACTGCTCGGCGCCGATACGCCGCAAGCGGATATTGAAGTGATTGCCATGGCTTACGAATTTTTGGAAAAACTGGGGCTGTCCGGTCAGGTGACGGTGGAGGTCAATTCGCTGGGCGATGCGGAAAGCCGCAATGCCTACCGGGAAAAGCTGGTGGCTTATCTGAAGGAACATTTCGACGAACTGTCTGCCGACAGCAAGAACCGTCTGGAAAGAAATCCGCTGCGGGTGCTTGATTCCAAGGAGGAATGCGACAAGGCGGTGGTGGAAAAGGCGCCGCTTTATGCCGACAGCCTGAACGAAAAGTCGAAGGCTTTTTTTGCCAAGGTGCTGGACGGGCTGGACCGACTGGGAATCAAATACCGGGTTAACAACCGGCTGGTGCGCGGGCTGGACTATTATTCGCACACCGTGTTTGAACTGGTAACCGACAAGCTCGGCGCGCAGGGAACGGTTTTGGCCGGCGGCCGTTATGACGGTCTGGTCGAACAGATGGGCGGCGGTGCGGTGGCCGGTATCGGCTGGGCCTGCGGGGTAGAGCGGCTGGCCATGCTGCTTGATGAAGAACCGGCGGTTGAAAGACCGGTAGCCGTAATTCCGGTCGGTGAGGAAGCCGAGGACAAAGCGCTGGAGATTGCCCACCGGCTGCGTCTGGCCGGGCTGAAAACCGAGCAGGGATACAGCGGCAACCTGAAAAAGCGGATGATCAGAGCCAACAAGGCCAATGCCCGCAAAGCCGTGATTATCGGATCCGAGGAACTGGCAAGAAACGAAGTGACGGTCAAGGATCTGGACAGCGGCGAACAGAAAAACGTTGCGTTGGATCAATTAATCGAGGAAGTGAAATAAATGAGTTTTGCCGAAAATTTAGCAAACGTTGTCAACCGTTACGACGAGATTTCGTCGCTTTTGTCGTCGCCGGACGTAACGCCGGAAAACCTGGTGAAGATGAACAAGGAATTGGCCGAACTGGGGCCGGTGGTTGAAGCCGTCAACCATTACCGCAAAGCGGAAAAAGACCTGAACGATGCCAAGGCAATGATGGAAGACCCCGGTATGGACAGGGAAATGCGGGAAATGGCGGAAGCCGAATATTACGAGCTGAAGGAAAAGCTGCCGGAACTGGAAAAGGAAATTAAAATCCTGCTGCTGCCGAAAGACGAGGAAGACGAGAAAAACGCCATTCTGGAAGTGCGCGCCGGTACCGGCGGCGACGAGGCCGCTCTGTTTGCCGCGGTTTTGTTCGAGATGTACCAGCGTTATGCGCAGAAACAGGGGTGGCGTTTTGAAATTCTTGATGCCGACGAAAACGGTTTGGGCGGTTATAAGGAGGCGTCGGCCAAAATTACCGGCAAGGACGTTTTTTCCAAACTGAAGTTTGAATCGGGAGCGCACCGCGTGCAGCGCGTTCCGGTTACCGAATCGCAGGGACGGGTGCATACGTCCGCGGCAACGGTGGCGGTGCTGCCGGAAATTGAGGAAGTGGACATGTACATCAACCCGGCCGATCTTAAAATCGACGTGTACCGCGCGTCGGGTGCCGGCGGCCAGCACGTTAACCGAACCGAATCGGCGGTAAGAATCACTCATATTCCGACCGGTATCGTGGTGCAGTGCCAGGACGACCGTTCACAGTTCAAAAACAAGGAAAAGGCGATGAATCACCTGCGCGCCAAGCTTTATGACCAGCAGAAAACGGCCATTGACGCCGAATATTCGGAACGGCGCAAACTGCAGGTCGGCAGCGGCGACCGTTCGGAGCGCATCCGCACCTACAATTATCCGCAGGGACGGGTGACCGACCACCGCATCAACCTCACCCTGTACAAGCTGGACGATATTGTTTCCGGCGACGCGCTGGGAGAAATCATCGACGCTCTGATTGCCGAAGACCAGGCGCGGCGGCTGAGCGAACTGGAATAAGAATCTGCGGAAACGTTACTGTTTTTTTAAGAAAATGGCGTTATTGTATTTGGAAACGGAGAAAATAAAATGAAAAAAATTGCAGTTATCGGCGTGACCGAAAGCGTCGGAAGAGAGATTTTGGCTTTTTTGGCAGACGGCGGTTACCGGCCGTCGGACACGGCGGCTTTGGAAACCAAGGTGCCGCTCGGTACTCAGGTGTCTTTCGGCGAGGAAGAAGACATTGACGTCGGCAATTTGGAAGATTTTGACTTTGCCGAGGCGGAAATTGCAATTTTTGCCGCATCGGAGGAAATTTCCCGCCGTTATGCCGCCAAGGCGGCGGCCAAAGGCTGTAAAGTAATTGATTGCAGCGGCGCCTTTTTTGCCGATGCGGAAGTGCCGATGATCGTGGCCGGAGTTAACGATGACAGATTGTCGGCGGCGGCCAAAAATATCGTCGGCGTACCGTCAGCTGCGGTGGCTCAGATTCTTCTGCCGCTGAAGGCTGCGGATGAGGCGTACGGAATCAAACGGCTGATCGTTTCCACCTATACTTCGACTTCGGTTTACGGTAAGGAGGGGATGGACGAATTGTTTAACCAGACCCGGAAAATCTTTATGAACGAAAGCCTGGCGGACAACCAGAAGGTTTTTGAAAAGCAGATTGCCTTTAACGTTATTCCGCAGGTGGAAGAGTTTATCGGCGAAGAAACCAGACTGGAGTGGCAGATCAATGCCGAAACCAAAAAGGTTTTGGGACGCGACGTGAAGGTACATGCCAACTGTGCTTTCATTCCCGCCTTTATCGGCAACGCCGTTTACGTCAATGCGGAATGCGAAAAGGAAGTTGACGTTGACGAAGTGCGGAAGCTGATGAAACAGACGGAAGGCGTGATCGTGTTTGACAAGAACGTCAAGGGCGGTTACGTGACCTTAAACGACGTGCAGGGCGAAATTGAGGTTTACGTCAGCCGGCTGCGGCAGGACGCTTCGGTCGAAAACGGCTTCAGCTTCTGGTCGGCGGCGGACAACCTGCGTTTCGGGGTGGCCGGCAACGCTTATAAAATCATGCGGAAATGGCTGGGGATGAGTTAGGTTCCGGCCGGTAAATTTCAAACAGGAGGCAAAAATGAAGAATTGGCGTTTATGGGGATGTCTGCTGATATTGTGTTTTGCGCTTGCGGGCTGGTGCGCGGCCGACGCGGCTTATGCAGCGGAAAAAAAATCTCCGGCTGTCGAAAACGCCGATTTTGCCTCCCTGACAAAAGAACTGAACGGCATTGAAGAGGTTTTAAAATCGGGAAAGGTTGACAATGCGGCCATCAGCCGGTATGTGTCGTTTCTGGGAGACCTCCGTTCCCGTTTGCTGGAAACGCAAAACCGGCTCAATTCCGGCTTGAAAAGCATCAACCGGCGGATAGAGTCTTTGGGCGAGGCGCCGAAGGAAGGCGAGGAAGAACTGCCGGTTATTGCCGAAAAAAGAAAAGAATACAATGAAGAGGCGGTGTTTCAAAAAGGGCGGATCGCCGAAAACGATCTGCTGATTAACCGGGTGGACGAGCTGACGGCGCTGATCGTTATTGTCCGCAACAAGGTTTTGTTCGGCAATTTGTTCGTCTATCAGGATCCGATGATTTATCCCAGCAACCTGCTGAAGGCGACCGGGCAGTTTCTGGATTTTTGCTTTAATATAATCAAGTCGCCGGTCGATTGGTACCGGGATCTGACTACGGAACAGAAAAACACCGTGGATTCAAACGTCTTTACCGTGATTCTGGCAATCGGCGCGACGCTTGCTGTCGGTTATATGCTGCGGCGGCTGATTATCCGCCACCTCGGCTATAAGCAGAATCTGACTGCGCCGCCGCCGTATTTTACCAAAGTGATGGCCGCCTTTTTCGTGGCGTGCGCATACGGGGTTATTCCGGCAGTGCTGCTCGGCAGTTTTCTGGTCTGGGTTATTCATACCAAAATTCTGACTATCGGCTTTTTCGGCATTGCCCTTTCCAGCGCGTTGTATTACGTGCTTTACATTTTTCTGGCCAATGCGGTGGTGCGCGTGGTTTTTGCCCCGTATAACGGCATGTGGCGGCTGGTCAACATGGACGATGCCAAGGCCAAAAGGCTGGCGGCGGCTTTTTATTTCAGTTTTTTCGTGGTTGGCGTCAGCAGTATGCTGCTGCATATTGCCGGCGAGGCAAACTATACGGTTGAGCTGATTTACTATCTGTCTTTGATCAACAGCGCCGTCAAGGCTTTTTGCGTGGTATTGGTGGTCAAGCGCTTTTTCTGGGAAGAAGACGCGGTTTGCGAACTGACGGAAGAGGGGGCTGACGACGAAGATTTCGTCGATGCCAAAACCCGGACGGCGTTTCGAGTTATTTTTCTCACTTCCGTTTTGGCGGCGGCGGTTGTCGGCATTTCCGTATTCGGCTATCCGCGGCTTTCCGAATTTATTATCAACCGTTTTCTGCTTTCGATGCTGGTCATCGGCGTGTTTGTCATTCTCAGAAAGTCGGTGTTTGAACTGCTGAAGCGCATTTTGCTGTTCAACTTCTGGGTAAAAAAACTGAGGGTGCGCCGGCAGCTGATAGAAAAACTCGACTTTTGGCTCGGCGTGGTCGTCAATCCGGTTTTCGGCATATTGACGGTTCTGGCGCTGCTTTCGCTGTGGGGCGTGTCGACGGATCTGCTGCTGCAAAGTATTTGGAAAATTCTGTTCGGTTTTAAGGTCGGCGGGGTTGAAATTTCGCTGCTTTCGATTTTGCTCGGCATCGGCGTCTTTTTCGCCTGTCTCAGTCTGATCAAAATTTTGCGCCGGAAGCTGTTTGACAACATTTTGTCGCATGTGGAAATGGACGACGGCATCCGTCATTCGCTGGCATCGGGTTTCGGTTTTGTCGGTTTCGTGCTGGCGACGTTTCTGGCAATTGCGGTGATGGGCGGGGATTTAAGCAACGTTGCCCTGGTTGCCGGTGCTCTTTCCGTCGGTATCGGTCTCGGTCTGCAAAATATCGTTAACAACTTTGTTTCCGGCATTATTCTTTTGTTTGAACGGCCGGTTAAGGTCGGCGACTGGGTTATCATCAACGGTGAGGAAGGGCGGATCAAGCAGATCAACATCCGTTCGACCGAGGTGGAGACGTTCAAAAAATCAAGCGTCATTATTCCCAACGCAACGCTGCTTTCAACCTCAGTTACCAACCTGACCCACAGCAACAACTGGTCGCGGCAGTCGGTGACGGTCGGAGTGGCTTACGGTACCGATCCGAAAAAAGTGAGCGACATTTTGCTTGAATGCGCGAAAGCCAACAAGAAAGTTCTCAAAAATCCGGCGCCTTACGTTTTGTTCCAGAATTTCGGCGCCAGCAGCCTTGATTTTGAACTGCGCTGCTATACCAGCGATATTTGGAGCGGGTGGTCGATCCCGAGCGAACTGCGTTTTGAAATAGACCGTCGCTTCCGCGAGGAAGGAATCGAGATTCCGTTTAATCAGCTGGTTGTTCACCGCGGCGGAGAAATCAGCGAAGAGGCGCAAACCCAATTCTATGCCCGTCGCAGCGGCGCGATGAAAAAAGAGGCGGCGGCAGGGAAAGAAAAGGAAGAACGGCCGGCAGAGAAAGGCAATGCGAAAGAAGGCCGTCCGGCAGAAAAAAAGGATGGAAAAAATGCGAATTAGCGATTTAAAGGGCAAAAAAATTGCCGTATGGGGGCTGGGAACCGAAGGTGTTCAGGCGGTGCGTTATCTGACGGCAAAGGAAATAACCGACAAAATCGTCCTTTTTAACGATACGGAAGCGGAAAAGCCGGAATGCTGCCGGCCGTTTGAGTTAATTTGCGGAGAAAAAATTGCCGCTTCTCTCGACCGGGCGGAAGTGATCATTCGTTCGCCCGGAGTGAGCATTTACCGGGAAGAACTGGCGGAAGCCAGACGGCGCGGGATCGTCGTCACTTCGGTAACCGATCTGTGCTTAAACGAGTTTTTGTCCCGGCCGGGCTGCCGGGTAATCGGCGTCAGCGGGTCCAAGGGCAAAAGCACCAGCGTGAGCGTGCTGGCTTATATCTTGCGCGAAACCGGACACAAGGCTGCCCTGGGCGGCAATATCGGCCGGCCGATGATTGAGCTTTTGGACGACGATTACGAATTTGTGGTTGAAGAGTTTTCCAGCTATCAGGCTTCGGATCTGACGGTTTCGCCGCAGATTGCCATGTTCACCAATTTGTATTACGTACATACGGACTGGCACCGCGGACATGAAAACTATTGCCGTGACAAGATACATCTGATTGCCAACCAGAAACCGGGCGACGTTTATTTTGCCAACCGTCGCAATCCGCAGCTGGTCGAATATACGCGGCCTTATGCCGGAAACTGCCGCTGGTACAATGAGGCGGAAGTTTTTCATGCCGAAGACGGCGTTTTGTACCGGGGAAAGGAAAAACTGGCGGATATCAGGGAACTGAAGCTGAGCGGAAAGCATAACATGGACAATCTGGCCGGCGTATTTTCGGTGCTTGAATATCTGGGAATTGACGTCAGACGGGCGGCGGAGATTTTGAAAGATTTTGAGCCGCTGCCGCACCGTTTGCAAAAAGTGGCGGAAAAAGAAGGCGTCGTTTTCATCAACGACAGCATTTCCACCGCGCCGGAAGCGGCCATCGGCGCCATGAGCAGTTTTAACGGCAATCTGATTCTGATTTCCGGCGGGCAGGACAACGAGCAGGATTATCGCGACTATGCGAAAACGGTAGAAAACAACGAGCGGGTAAAAGCGGTAATCACTCTGTATCAGACCGGTCCGAAAATTGCCGGCGTTTTGCGGGAGTTTGTCCGCCGGCCGGGATTTGAAAACATTGAGGCCAAAACGCTGGAAGAAGCGGTACAAACGGCTTTTGACAAGTTGAAAAGCCTTGGCGGCGGAACGGTTTTGTTTTCGCCGACCAGTCCCAGTTTCGGTTTTTATAAGAATTTTATCGAGCGCGGCAATCATTTTATAAAAATTGTGCAGTCTTTGTAAAAATAAGACTTGTATTTAATTAAATATTATTATAACTTATGCCCTGACGCCAACTTAGCTCAGCTGGTAGAGCAACGCATTCGTAATGCGTGGGTCGAGTGTTCGAATCACTTAGTTGGCACCAGTTTCAAACCCTAGGATTCCCTGGGGTTTTTTCTTTTTGGGGCGGATTTTTTCCGTATTGTAAAAATGTTGGTTAATGGTAAAAATGCGGCTCTTTTACATTAAAGTTGTACATTTTTGTGAAGTGGTTATATTTCCGCACCGTGTTTGAAAAAGCGGTTGTGCAAAAGTTGCTTGACATTTGTCCGAAAATGTGTAACATAATATGTATTATGGATAAGTCTCGTTTGTCCATAAACTGTAAACCGCCGTTCGGCGGTTTTTTTGTTTGAAAGGGTTGGACCGGGGACAAACCGGTCTGACTGTTTTTTTAGAGGTAACCATGACAGAAAAAAACGTAATATTGGATATAAGCACACAGCGGCGGGCCGAGCTGGAAGTGCTGTTTCAGGAAGAGGTGCAGTTGGATATCAACGTACCTCTTTTTTATATTAAATCGGGCGAAGAGGATATAAACAACTATGTTGAGCGAACGGCAAAACCGGCGATTGATGCCTATGTCGAAGAAAAGAACGGGGCGCTTGAACAGGCTGCCCGGGACGGAGTTGAAGCGATTGGCGAGGCGCAGGAGGAGGCAAAGTCCGGGCTGGAGGTGTATGTGGACGGAACCGTTAAGCCGGTGATTGACACATATGCCGAAACAGCGGTCAAACCGGAACTGCAGTCTTTTGCCGACGAACTTAAAGAAGCTTTTGACACCAATGCGACGGAAAAAACGGCAGCGGTCAATGCTCTGGCGGAACAGGCGTCGGCTTCGGCGTCGTCGGCCGCGTCATCTTCGTCCGCAGCCCAAACGGCGGCTTCGGCAGCGGCAAATTCCGCAAACGAAGCGCTGAAGTCTGCCGACAATGCCGCGGCGGCAGCAAGTAATGCGGCGGATTATGCGTCGCAGGCGGAGGACAGTGCCGGTGCGGCAAAAACTTCCGAAACAAATGCCGAAAGTTCGGAAATGGCGGCGTCCGGTTCGGCAGAGACGGCCGCATCTTCGGCAGCTTCGGCTTCGGAATCGAAGGAAGCGGCGGCCGCATCGGCAACGGCGGCTTCGGGATCGGCGGCAAGTGCGGAAGCTTTCAAGACTGCTGCGGAATCGGCCGCGACTGTCGCAAATGAAAAAGCGGCGGCGGTCTCCGAATCGGCTTTGGCGGCGGCGGAAAGCGCAACGGCAGCGGCTTCGGCGGCGGACACGGCCGAAGCATGGGCCGTCGGCAGTATAGAAGAGCGGCCGGAAGGATCGGCAAAGTACTGGGCGGAAAAAATAAATCCGGACAACCTGGCCGATGTTGACCTGAGCAATCTGTCGTCGGCCGGCAACGCGAAACTTCCGCTGCCGTGGAGCAGTTTTCAGGCCAGGAACATGTTGGCAAACGGTTCAATTGCCAAGGATCAGGTCAGGACGTTCACTCTTAATTATTTAACCAATGATCGTTTGTACGAAGTGATCGGCAGCGTGTTTTTTACGTCAAACGGCGTTGTTACGATTCGGTGCAGTTCAAATCCTGTGATTGCTGACGCGATGGTATCTAACCCGGTTGCAGGAACTTTTATTGCGACCGACAGTTCACGCGGAGCCGGTACGTTCACCGCTTTGGTGAAAAACAAGACGATCCGTTTTTCAAATACCGGCAGCGTAACGGCAACCGGGGTTTACATCAATGTTGCCGCATTCAGGGAAGTAGGAGATTAGAAAAATGTTTTACGCTTTTATAGAAGACAACAAACTGGTCGGCGCCGGCGAGTGCCGCCAATTGACGGAAGGCGTCGACAATGTGGAAATTTCGGAAGAAGTGTTCAGAAACATTGAGCGCTATGTATGGAACGGAACGGCTTTGGCCGAAGATCCGGATTTTGAAGTTAAGCGCCGGTCTGCCGAAGTGCGGGCAGAACGGGACGAACTGCTGCTTGTGACCGACAGATATATGCTGGCCGATTTTCCGGTTGCGGAAGATGAGCGGGAACTGTACCGGCAGTATCGTCAGTATTTGCGGGATATTCCGGAAACGCCGGGGTTTCCGGATACGGAAATAATGGATTTTGCCGCCTGGCGGGAACAATCGTGACGGTTGGGTGTGCGAACCGGCGGCAGACGTTTTCGTCTGCCGCACCGACTCCAGGAAAAAAGGACATGCGGTATTGATTTGACGGACGCTTTATTTTATAGTGAAGCCGGTAAAATTTGAAAGAGGAGCGTGTTTTGGCAAAGGATTTTTATATTTTCCGCCACGGTGAAACGGAATTGAACCGTCGGCGGAGATGGCAGGGGTCGGGAACGGATTATGACCTGACGGAAGACGGCGTGTCGCAGGCCGAAGAACTGTCGGCAAAGCTGGCCGGCAAGGGGATTGAAGTTATTTATTCCAGTCCTTTGCTCCGAGCCCGACATACGGCGGAGATCGCCGCCCGGATGCTGAAGGTGCCGGTGAAAACGGAGGCTGATTTGCGGGAATGTTTTTACGGCGAAGCGGAAGGGCGTCCGATTGCCGAGCTGCAAAAGGAAATGCCGGAAATTGTCAACAACTGGAGCCGTCCCGGCGGCGACCTACGCTTTCCCGGCGGCGAAAGCCGGCAGGAAGCTTTGGAACGGGTGCTGGCCGTTTTGCGCCGACTGGAAGGCGAAAGTTTTCGGACGGCGGGCGTGGCCGTTCACGGCGGCACCATGGCGGCGATGCTCAATCATTTCGGTTATAAGTTTGACAAAATACCAAACTGCGCCGTTTTTCGGCTGCATTTTGAAAACGGTGAGGGGACGGTCGAGGGAAACCTTTTTTAGACCGGTGCGAAACAAGAGGGAATAAACCGACACCCGCCGGCAGGCGGGTGTTTTGAAATGCAGAAATAAAAACCGGCGCTAATACTCAATGCGGTCGGGCTTGTCTTTCCATTCACGCATGATTTCGGCGGCTTCCCTGAGGTTGATGCGATGCAGCTCAAGCGGGTCGTCGTCATAAAAGACGCGATCGCGAAAGCCGATGTTTTCCGCGTCGAAACGGTCGGCGGCAAAATAGACTTCGGCGATGTTGGCCCATTTGCAGGCGTTAAGGCACATCGGGCAGGGTTCGCACGAAGTGTAGAGAATGCATCCGCTCAAATCGAAGGTGCCGAGGTTGCGGCAGGCGTTGCGGATGGCGACGATTTCGCCGTGTGCCGTCGGATCGTTGTCAGGTGCGACCCGGTTATGGCCTTCGCCGACGATTTTGCCTTCGGCGTCAACGATGACGCAGCCGAACGGCGAACTGCCGCTGTCAATTGACTGTTTGCTCAGTTCAATGGCTTTTCTCAGATTTTTTTCGTGATCTATCATTGTTTTTCCTTCCGTTGAAACCGGAATTTACTCTAGCTCAAAAAAGGATAATGTAAAGTTTATTTTTTATTCGTTTTTTTGTCGAAAAAACTTGGCTTTCGGCAAAAAATATTTTATACTCGCAACAGCGGCGGAGGTATGGATGACAAAGGCAAAAACAAAAAGGTTTTTAATGAAGGCCGCACTGGGCGCAAGTCTGGCGGCGGGAGTTTCCCTGTTTCCGCTGATGCGGCATATTGTTAGCCGTCAGACGGCTGATTTTGACAAAATCCGGGTAACCGTCGGTACGGATACGGTTTCCAAGCAGCAGTTTTTTGAGAGGCTGAGCTATCGTGACGGCGCCTGGCGTTTTGCCGCTTCCGACGGGACTTTCGTCAATGTGGACAGTTTGGCCGATTTCAGGACCAAAGATGCTCTGCTGCATGAATATTTTTGTAAGCTTAAGCTCAAAAACAGTGTTGACACGGTTTATGTGCGCTATGCCATGGGCAGCCAAAAAAAGTATATGTCCGATATCGTGTACGGCATGGGAGCAAAGGACAGCCTGGGGTATCTTCCGTCTTTCGGCAGATATAATTACGATCGGTTGAACCTGCGTTATTTTAAAGCCGACAGCGAAGAGCTGCAAAAAGTCGTTGACGTGTACAACGATAAGTACAATTGTACCTACCGGCACGAATATCAGCATTACCTTAACGCCGTTTCCGGAATCGGCCGCGCCGGACAAAGCTATGAAAACAAATTCGTCGAGTGTTGTCTTGACGAAGTGTCCGCCAACATTGCCCAGTTGTTGGAACAGAGAAAGCATTATCTGGAAAGCGGACGGGATTTGTCCTTTTTCACTTCCCGTTTTAAATTTTACCGGGAGGCGGTCGAGAGCGGAAAAGTTAAGCCGGCGGCGGGGATTTATTCTAAAAAAGAAGTCGAATTGATTGCCGGCGGCGTTTTTGACGCCTGGATGGCCGAAAAGTTTAACCTTTATGTCAGAAACAATACGGCACGTACGGTTCATATCTTAAGCAAAACCAATTATAACGGCGTTCAGCCCGACAGTGTTCGCCACCGGCGGTTGATGCGCGCCTGCTTTAACATCAACGGGGTTGACTTTTATCCTTACATTGCCCGGCGGGAAGCGGAGATAAAAGAAAAAATTCCCAATGACAAGCTGAAGCTTTTCCGGTTGTTGAAAAAGGAAAAATTCAAGGAAATGGGCTATTTGGAGAAGTTGGAAAAGATGCGGATTGAAGAGGGCGAGCGCGACTATAATGTTACGTTAGCCAAAAACAAGCTGTGGGCGCATGCCAAAAGACTGCTGGGCGGCAGCAGCCGCTGACGGGAGAAAAGTCCCGCGGTTTCCGCAAAACGTGTTTTCGGTTCGCAAAGCGGATGCGGGGCAGAGGGCGGAAACTGAAGCGCGTTTTGTGCTTTTGTCGGCTGCGGTTTAACGGCCGGTGCCGGGCAGGAACGTAAAAAAGTGGCAGGGCGTGCCGTTATGATTTTTAACCTATAATGCGGGACAGAGGGCGGAAACTGAAGCGCGTTTTGTGCTTTTGTGGCTGCGGTTTAACGGCCGGTGCCGTACGGAAACGTAAAAAAGCGTCGGGGCGTGCCGTTATGATTTTTCAAAGCAGGAAAAATGCAAGCAAATAGGGGGCCGGTGTCGTTTCTGCATTTTTGAGGGCGAAAAATCTGTGTCAGATGCGCTGATCAGGAGGGGGGATAACTTTTCCCGTTTATCTTTTTTCTGTTTCTCCGTCCTTCCATTTTCTTTTGGCCTTTTTTCGTTTTTATTTTTTTCATCCGTCCTTCAATTTCCCCTCTCAGTCTTTTTTTGTTTCCTCTTTTTTCTGTTTCTCCGTTCTTCCATTTTCTTTTGGCCTTTTTTCGTTTTCATTTTTTTCATCCGTCCTTCAATTTCCCCTCTCAGTCTTTTTTTGTTTCCTCTTTTTTCTGTTTCTCCGTTCTTCCATTTTCTTTTGGCCTTTTTTCGTTTTCATTTTTTTCATCCGTCCTTCAATTTCCCCTCTCAGTCTTTTTTTGTTTCCTCTTTTTTCTGTTTCTCCGTTCTTCCATTTTCTTTTGGCCTTTTTTCGTTTTCATTTTTTTCATCCGTCCTTCAATTTCCCCTCTCAGTCTTTTTTTGTTTCCTCTTTTTTCCATTTCTCCGTTCTTCCATTTTCTTTTGGCCTTTTTTCGTTTTCATTTTTCTTCCGTATTTTTTGACATTTTGTTTTTAGTGCGAAAAACTCTTTTGCCGAAGTTTGTCCGAACCATGTTACCGGAGATGCTGACGGAATATTGCGTAAGCTCAATTGCTGCCCGTTTCAAAGTTAAGAGCCGTCTTTCAATATGAGAATGTTGGAAAATGCAGAATATCGACATCGCTGCCGGGAATTTCGGTGCACAGGCTGTTATGCGGATACTATAGGAAAAAATACCGGAAGAGGGCTGAATACATTCGAAATCGGTTAAGGAGCAAAGCCAATTGAGTGTGGATTTTGATCCGTTTACGGCGAGCCGGGCAATGTTAACCCCGCCGAACCGTCATGCGCCCTTAAAGACGAAGATATTGCCGGGCGTATACGAAGCGCCTGCGTTATATGCGGAAATTCCTTTTTTTTGTAACCGGAAAACCATGTTCGGGACATGCTGTCAACTTACCGTGTCAGAGTGTCATATGTTAGTGTTTGCCGGTGTTTTGCGAGTTAATCCGCATACGAAAAACTCCGCGTTTTATGCAGGTGTCTTTTGATCAGGCGGCAGAGAAGATTACGGTATAACGGCTTGGGATAGAATGTAAAATTCTTCCTGTCCGGGGCGGCATTCCTTTTCCATCTTTTCCAGTCCGGCATCAAAGCGTTCGGCTTCCTTTTCGTCAAATGTAAAAACCGGACTGGGACGATAGACGTATTTTTTTCCGTTTTCCAAGGTTCCCGGTTTCAGCTCTTTGATCAGCATTGCCGCCGGAAAAGTTCCGTCTTCTGTGCAGACGTTGAATTTTTTGCAGCTTTTGAAGCCCCGGCTGACGTAGTTGTTCGGGCTGCCGAAAATGACGATGACGTCATAGCCTGCCGCCGCGGCACGTTCAAATGAATGTTCCAGCAGCTGTTTGCCGTAGCCCCGGCGTTGATGTTTGGGCAGAATGCATACCGGTCCGAAAGTGAGAATGTTTTTTTCGTTTCCGTTTTCTTCGATCAGTTTGTTGCGGGTGTACATAATGCTGCCGATGATTTTTCCGTCAAGCTCGATGACAAAGTCCAGCTCCGGCAGAAAGTCGGGATGAGAACGCATTATGTGAGCCAGATAATGCTCGTTGCAGCCCGGAATATACAGGTTCCAAAAAGCTTTTCTGATGACGTCTTCCACTTCGGCGCGGTCTTTTTCTTCTTCGTTTCTGATGGTAATCATGGCAGACTTTCTGTAAAATAACTTCTTGTTTTTTTATAACGCGGTTACAAAGGGCGGAAAAGCGGGCGGTTCTCGGGTGAAAGAAGTGCCGCCCGTCTTTTTCAGGCCGCTTTTTTCGGCGGCGTGTCGGTTTGGTCCGGTTCTTTTATGCGGACGATGTCGGCGCCGACGCCGCGCAGTTTTTCTTCCAGTTTTTCGTAGCCGCGGTCCAAATGGTAGACCCGGTTGACGATGGTTTCACCTTCGGCAATAAGGCCGGCCAGAACCAGGGCAAACGAAGCTCTCAGGTCGGTTGCCATGACTTGGGCGCCGTACAGCTTTTTGACGCCGCGGACAATTGCCGAAGCATGGCCGTGAACATTGATGTTGGCGCCCATCCGCATCAGTTCGGGAACGTGCATGAAGCGGTTTTCAAAAATGGTTTCGGTAACCATTGACGCGCCGTCGGCCGTCAGCATCAAAGTGAGAAACTGAGCCTGAAGGTCGGTCGGAAAACCGGGATAATAGTCCGTCATTATGTCTTTGCCCTCCAGCCGGCAGTTTTCGGCGTCAATAATGATGCCGTGCGGCTTTTCTATGACTCTTACGCCCATTTCGCTTAAAATGCGGAGCGGGGTTTTCAGAGTTGCGGCCTGAGCGTTTATCAGCTCTATTCGTCCGCGGGTGATGGCGGCGGCAACGGCGTAAGAGCCGGCTTCAATGCGGTCGGGAATTACCTTGTGAACGGTGCCGTGCAGCTCCCTGACGCCTTCGATTGTCAGAATCGGCGTGCCGATGCCCGTAATTTTTGCGCCCATGGCATTGAGCATTTCCGCCAGATTGCCGATTTCCGGTTCCATGGCGGCATTTTCAATGACCGTGGTTCCTTCGGCTAAAGCGGCTGCCATCAGAATGTTGCAGGTGGCGCCGACGGAGGCAATGTTGAAAATCAGGTGAGCGCCCTTAAGTCCGTTTTCTGCCCGGGCAATGACATAACCGTTTTTAATTTCGATCGAAGCGCCCATCTGTTCCAGCGCGGAAAGGTGGATGTCCATCGGACGGGCGCCGATGGCGCAGCCGCCGGGCAGGGACAGTTCCGCATAATGTTCTCTGGCCAGAAGCGGCCCCAGCACGTAGTAGGAAGCGCGCATTTTGCGCACGTAGTCGTACGGTGCGATCAGGCTTTTAGTTTGGGCTGTCTGGTAAGTGTACATTTTGCACGGATTGCCGTCGACTACTTCGTTACGGCTGTCAATTTGTGTGCCGAGCTGTTCCAGCAGCAGATTCATGGAGCGAATGTCGGAAAGGGAAGGCATGTTGGTCAAGGTGACGCGTTCCCGGGTGAGGAGGGAGGCGCATATCAACGGCAGCGCCGCATTTTTGGCGCCGCTGATGTAGATTTGACCGGAGAGCCGGTGCCCGCCGTTAATCTTTAGTTTGTCCATCGTCTTTTACTTTCTCTGTTTGGGATTTTTTTTGTAAGGCTTCCTGTTGCTTTTTGCGTTTTTCCAAATTTTTGCGCAAGGCTTCTGCTTCTCGCTCAAAACGCAGGTCGGACCGCCTTTTTGTTTTTTCGGTCATATGAAACATAAGTCCTTTTTTTTATTTTTACCGCAACACTATAGCAGGTTTTAAAAAAGTGAATCAAGCCGCTCAGTTTTTTATTGTGCAAAAGTGGTTTCATTTTTTATTGAAATCAATCCGTTATACGGATTATTAAGCTAATAGGTGTGTTTTAATATGTTAACAATTTATAATTAGTATTGATGTTTTGTTCAAAATAGATTATTAATTGTGAAAAAATAATTTTTAGAGCAGGACTTGTGAGTATCATGAAAAAATGTATTTTGATTTTATGTCTTCTGTTGTCAGCATGTATAAATACCGTCACTTATTCCCACCGGCAGAACGGGGTGGACGTTTATGTGGCTCGGTGCAACGGCTCTTTTGTCGACATTTCGCTGTGTTATCGGCAGGCGAGTCAGGCTTGTAACGGTAATTTTGAAGTTTTGAACGCTTCGGTGGAAAATGCCGGTACCGTCAACAATATGAGCGTGCAGACGGGAATGACGCCGATGTTGTACGGAACCCAGGATAATGTTTTGAACCGTTCGATCATGTTTTACTGCAAGTAAAGCCGCGATCGGACTGTGCCGCGTTGTTTGGCGGAAATTTTTTCGGGTGACGCCGTTTTTCCGGGAGGAAGAGCGGCGTTTTCGTTTTGAAAAAGAAGAACGTAAATCGTTTTGCCTTCTAAGCGGAAAGGTGGGACCCGGTTTGTGATGCAATACAAGTTCATGTTTAAAACCGATGCATGCTGCCGGGTGATTGTTGAACCGGAGATTGTAAGAGGCTAAAAAAATAAACGTGAAGGTAAAAATTGTTGTTTAGGGCTAATAATTGTTTTATTATTTCTAAATTAGAAAAGAGGTTTTTTTATGATAAAAAAATATATTTTAGCGGGATTGTTAATTTTATTTCCTGTTTCTGCTTTTGCCGACGGGGGATTGCCCTTGTGGATAAATACGATTCAAACCGTAGCGGCCACTTCGGGAATTAAGGGGTTGGGGTACCCGTTGTCAAGTTCCGTGATTACGCTCATTTGTTTGATATTAATTATATTTTGTGAAACTTTATTCTTGAAAAAAAGATATTTTAAAACAACAAATACGGTAAAAATAATTGAAGCCGTTTCTTTTGCTAACTTGATTTCAACCGTTTTGGGCGGATTGCTGCTGTGGGCTGTTTTTTATGTTACGGTTTTTATGGCAGATTCTAATTCCTTGGGATATTTGTTTCTCGGGCCGTTATACGGAATATTGACATATCTCCCGCGTAACTCTGCCGTGGAAATATGCGGCTTTGTTTTTATCCTTGTGTTTTATAATGTTTTCTTTTGTTTTTTTTCGTATTTTATAGAACGTTTCATAATAAAAAAATATTTGCAAAATATGTATAGCAGCGAAATTGTCTCCAAAGGAGTATTACGAGCCAATATTTTAAGTTATTCCATATCGTTTTTTCTGATGTTGCCGATTTACTTTTTTTTACATGGAATTTTATGAATGTAATCAGATGTGAGAAAAGTCCGGTAATTCTTAAAATCATCAGATTAAATACCTCCGGAACGGACTAAGCGGAAAGAATTGGTGTATATAACAAAAAAACATCTAAATATTCTAAGTGTTGCATAAGATAACCGAAAGGTAAGATAATTTATAAATGGAAATAATCTTATTTATACTTTTTGTTGTTGCAAGTGTCGTATTCCGAATTCTACAGCCTAGGATTAAAGGATATTTAGGTGAGAAGAGTGTTGCCACAATTCTTTCGCTTCTTCCGTCTGATAAGTATAAGATAATTAATGATTTGTTAATTGAAGTTGATGGCAGAACTATCCAAATAGATCATCTTGTTGTTTCGATTTATGGGATATTTGTAATCGAAACTAAAAATTATAAAGGCAGGATTACCGGTTCAGACAATTCTGATTATTGGACTAAAAATATGTTTGGCAATAAATATACATTTTATAATCCAATTAGGCAAAATAAGTCTCATGTTTTAGCTCTTAGTAAACAATTAGGTTTTAGCCTTAATAAGTTTATTCCTATTATTGTTTTTTCAAATGGGGCTGAATTAAAGGTCAATACAACGCATAATGTTATTTATACAACTCAAATCAATAGAGTAATAAAAGAATATTCAGAAATAAAATTTTCAGAAACAGATATTCAAAAGCTTTACGATAAAATTTCTTTACTTAATATTGTATCGCCTGAAGTTAGAAAGCAACATGTATTAGAAATTCAAAATACGATTGCAACAAAACGACATCTGATACAACAGGGTATTTGTCCGAGATGTGGACATAGCTTAATTCTCAGAAATGGAAAATATGGTAATTTCTATGGGTGCAGTAACTATCCTAACTGTAAATTTATCAAACCTATTGAGTGTAGAAACAACCGTTTTCTACATAAACTGACTAAAAAATTCATTAGAAACTTGTTAAAATAGTTTTTTTATCGAATTGGGATTTTAAAAGATAAAACGCTTGATTTTATCAGCCTTTTTGCGAAAAGTCCGATAAGCCGGTTCAAAAGTGCCTCTATAAAAACGCATAAAATCGGGCTGAATAAGAGCTTGTTTAAAAACAAAAAATCCGCAACAAATGCGGAATTCTCAAAAATGGTGCGCGATATTGTGCAATTATCGGACTAGGAATTATGAGGATTTTAAGATTTTGAGTAGAAAAATTAAAAAAATGTTAAAAACAAATTAAGGCTGAGTGTTTATTCTCAGCCCGTAAAAAATTATTTTTAATATTTTTCTAAAAACCATTTTGCAAATTGTTGCAGACTTCCTGAAGTTTGCGATCTTTCTGTAAAGTCTGAGAGCTCTTGCTTTGAAAATTCACAGAGCATTTTCCCATAATCCTTCATATACATTACTTGCCACAAATCAGACCAAGCGTCTGGATGTATTACGTTTTTTCGTTCATATGCAATTTCAAAATTATCACCAAATCTTTCAAATTGACATACAGTCCCGTCATTTCCAACAAATGTTGCAAAGCTGACAAATTTTGCCGCCCGATTATTTTCTCCGTTCATTAATTTTAGTATACCATCAATCCCAATTGTTGATAAAACATACTTGGTATACGGCCCGGGGAAACCATTCAAGGCCTCAATAACCAAACCTCCGTCTTCAACAAGGATAGGCTTTTTCAATATTTTAAAAGCTTCCATAGCTTTATATTTTGAAACATCAGCGATATTATTAAGCTGAGGTTCAACGATATCAGCCTGAACTTGATTAACTTTAATATCAAAGCGTCCAGCATTAAGAAAAGAACGCTTTAAAGCGGCTATTTTCCCTTTATTGGAAGTAATAAAATCTATCTCCATAATCATACTTTTATATTGTTAAACAAAATTATAAATTTCACACTTAACTTTATATATCTAAATAAAAATAAAGTAAATCAAAAACAAAAAGTCTGATAATCCAATTAAAACGATCATTCTCAAAATAACTGAAATCGGATTGGGCAGGAGGTTTGGTTTATATAACAAAAAAGCACCTTGATAGGTGCGTTTCTATAAATGGTGCGCGATACTATGCAGTTATCGGACTGAAAACTACGAGGATTTTAAGGAATTAACAAGGAAAATTGAGCTTTGGAAGGATAATCTAGGGTAAAACATTGTTTATGAAGTTAAGTTATTATAGCTTATCAACTTTTGTATACTTTTTTCTAAAACCAACTTAGTGACAGCAATGCCTATATGTTATTTAATTTTACAAACGTATACTGATTTGTTGACTTTATTGTTTTAGTTGTTTTATTTTATCAATTATGATTACGGAAAAACAAAAAAATAAAGAAAAAGAAGAAAGAAAATATCTTGATAGATTTCTTAGGTCGTCAGTAGGGCAACTTTGGCTACAAGAAAACCTCATCAATCAATCTTCACTTCAAAAAAGTGAAGAACCTGATTTTTTATTTACAACAAAAGATAATAAAATTATAGGTGTTGAAATTACAAAATTAATTGTTCCTAATGAAAATACTAAAGCTACACAACAACTTATCACTATTGGGAATCAGGTAAGAGCATATGTTAAGAAAAAATACAATTTTGATATATCTCTTATTGTTGATTGGTACGATAAAAGGAAATGGAGCTGTAAGTGGTCAGATCTTTTAGATGCCGCTTATCATCCTGGGTTTTGCACTCTACCTCCTTATGAACAATTGAAAACTAAGATTATTGAGGGCATTGATAGTAATATTGAACAAATAAAGCGAAATACATTTAGCTTTACGAAATTTGGAATAGAAATAGAAGGAGAGCTTTTTCAAATTACTGCAGAAGCATGGATTAATCCTTTTGAGAATGATTATGATGTCCACGTAAATAATGTTCAACGATGTATTGAAAATCCAATTAAAAACTTACAAAGGGAAATTAATAAGAAAAATAAAAAATATGATAACTATATCAAAAATTGTGACAAATGTTTTTTATTAATTGTAATTCCTGATTGCAGAGAAGGCTGTTCATGTCACTTCGATGAATTAAGCAAGCATCATTTTAAAATAGAATATAATGAAGTTTTTTTATACAATTCTGCACTAAAGGAGTGTAACACTCTAAAAAAGAGTTTTTATTTATAAATTTAATACCTCTCCTAATAAAACATATCAGAAAAATAAACGATAATAAGTAAAATAAAAAGATTCACATTTGCTATTTTTATGTTAATAAGGAAATGAGGTAAAGATGCTTAATATTAACGGTATAGATTTATTTTGTGGAGCGGGAGGACTAACTCACGGTTTACAAAGGTCTGGAATAACGATAAATGCAGGATTTGATATTGATGAATTCTGCCAATATGCTTATACTCAAAATAACCATTCAAAATTTATAAAAGCAGATATTACACATCTTAAAAGTTCCGATGTCAAAAAATATTTAAATACCAAACAATTTACACTTATTGCGGGATGTGCTCCATGCCAACCATTTTCTTCTTATACTAATAAGATTAAAAGAAAAGATGAAAAATGGGGATTGATTAATCAGTTCCTCAGAATTGTCAATGATATAAAACCAGATATTGTTACAATGGAAAATGTTCCGAATTTAGCCAAACAGGAGATATTTCGTAATTTTGTAAAAAGATTAAAAGATATTGGTTATTTTGTTTCTTTTAGTACCGTATATTGCCCCGATTATGGAATTCCTCAATCACGCCATCGTTTAGTTTTGTTAGCATCTAAACTTGCACCGATAAACTTAATTAAACCAACACACAATAAAGAAAATTATATCACTGTAAGAGATGCAATATCGCAATTACCCCCTATTCAGGCAGGTGAAAAAAATTCAAAGGATATTTTGCATATATCTAGTAAGCTTTCAAAATTAAATATGCAAAGGATGCTTAACTCAAAACCAGGTGGATCATGGCGCGATTGGCCTGAATGTTTGATAGCTGAGTGCCATAAAAAAAGTTCTGGAAACACTTATGGGAGTGTCTATGGGAGAATGGAGTGGGACAAACCAGCTCCAACTATTACTACGCAATGTTATGGTTTTGGGAATGGGCGGTTTGGTCACCCTGAGCAAAATAGGGCACTTACATTAAGAGAAGCAGCAATTTTACAAAGTTTTCCAAATAATTATAAATTTGTAAAAGATGGAAGCAATTTCAGTATGCGCCAAATAGGAACATTAATAGGTAATGCAGTTCCTGTAAAATTAGGAGAGATTATTGGAAAAAGCATTATTAAGCATATTGAGAACATCGTTAGTTAGCTTGTTTTTTTATATTCCTTGTTTTTTAAGTATTTTTCTGTACTCTTTATGACAAGATCAAGATGTTGGTAAACAGCTTCTTTGTATTTTTTTAATTCTGATTCTGTTATATTGCCGCCAACTTCGGTAAATCTTGATTCTCCATGTGCTAATTCATTCCGCTTTTGCTTGACCATATCCAGCTCTGAACAGTGTTTTAAAATTTTGATTCCGTATTCGAAACACACTTTTTTTATATTTTCAGAATCTGCATTTCCAGAAATCAATCCTCGCAAAGTTGCTATTTCTAATTTTATTGCTGTCTTATTAAGAGTTTCCTCCATATATTCATGCATTTTTGAAGGGAAATTCTCTTTTTTACATTCAAGCAGCGGAGCACGACAATGAATTTTAATCCACGCTTTCTTTACATTATCTATTAAATCAATATATGCTACAGAATTATTATTAATTTCATTTGTTATTTCTTTAATTAGTTTAGTTATGGTTGCTTCTATTAAATTGTAAAGCATCAAAAGAACTGTAGCTTTAAGAACTTTTTGATTACTCCGATTAATTAGATGTTTGCTATGATTTTCAAATAAATAAACTTGATCATGTTGACAAAGGCATACCATTCGAAGAAATAATGTTATTTCTTTCTTTAAATCCTTTGTTTCGTCTTTTAATATTTTTATAGACATATTAGCTTCCAAGTAATTTGTTTTTTACAAATTCTATCCTTGACCGCAGTTTAGATTTATTATTGCTAGCATCACTAGTCGTTTGTTCTTTGAATTCTTCGGAATATAGCCAATCTATGTTATATTTTACTCGTTTCGGCTGTTCCTTTAATGCTAAATTAATTCCTACCGCAATAGCTTCAAATCTTACCCTTGGAGTCGTTTTCGCTGTTTCTGTTTTAGCAAAAGAACCAATATATTTCTTTACGAATTTCAACATTTGCTCAAATTCATTCTTATATTTTTCAGGGACACCATTCTTAAATTCTTGATTTTTCTCTTTCAAATAATCATTTAAAAAATCTTTTACAGAATGTTCAAACTCCGTATATTTATCAGAATAAGCAAAAAATCTTAAAATTAATTCTTCTCTTTCACCTCTCATAACACTAGAATCTGCTAATGGACATAATTCTTGAAATAATTTATTGTCAGCACATTGGGCAATCATTTTCCAAAATTCCCCTTGATAAGCGCCTTTACGTAATTCGCTATCTTTAAGAATTGAACTCGTTGTATTAATTCTCTCAAAAACATCAAATCTATCATTTTCTGTACAATTTTGATCAAGCACAATCATTCGAATTGTTCTATTCAAAAGTCTTCGTTGTTGTCCCTCGGGTAACTCATTAAAAGATATTCCATCTAAAAAATTCAGCTTTTCCAATTTATCAAGCGTGAAATCTCCTTTATAAAAAGAAACTAACGTATTTAGACGTTGTACACCATCTATTATTTCAATTCTCCCATCCTCATCTTTATCTGCACCAAATAAATAAGGAATAGGTAAACCCAATATAACGGATTCAATAAATTTCTTTTTGCGTTGTTCTGGCCAAATATACTTGCGTTGATAATAAGGAATATGTAAATCTCCGCGCTCAAATTTTTGAATTAATAACTCTACGGTAAATTCTTTTATATCAAAATTTATCACACGTTGCTTTTCTTTTATAGCAACATCAATTTCCTCATTTGTCATAGGCTTATCCTTTCAAACCACAAATAAAATTTAACAAAATTTTCTTTTATTTGTAAAGTTAATACAAGTTATATTCCACCGCAAAAGTTACATATATGTTATATTTTCAGCGCCTTGTCTATATAACATTATAACAATATTTATCTTTGAGCGAAAAACTATCTAAGATAATTGGTAAAGAGGCAAAAATTTAGTTCTTTGTCTCTTGATTAATATGTGGCTTCCCGGCTGCGGCATATCCCAGTATCCATATCCGAGCTAGCAGTTGCCGTTTCCCGTCTTGCGGCTCCCGCATATATACGGCCAGCCCAACGGCTAGGCGGGCCGGGGAAAATTTTAATGAGCCGTTTTAAAAAGGGCTTTACACGCGGGATAAAAAAATATTTTTTTTAGGCTTCACTACATTTAAACTTAGCGTCATTGTTGTACATACGTTAAAATTATAGGGATACAAAAAAGGCCTGCATTTTGACATTGCAGACCTCTTAAATCATATTATCAATAAAATACTGGACGATGTCATCCAGGAAATACCTATATTTCCCCATAATTTGGTAACAAGGGATACCGACATTTTTATTTCCGTTCTTTCTCTGTTGTCTCCAGCGGGATAAAGTTTTTTCTGTACAGCTTAATATATAGGTTAATTCTTTAGTACACACATAACCGGCTTCTATTTGTGAGGGGGTTAATTTTGCGGATAATATTTGTTTAATCTTATCGTTGAGAGAAATTTGATTAGCGGGCATGTCGCTTGGGTTGATTTGTATATTCATGGGTGTTTTCCTTTTTTTAAAACAAAAAAGGCCGCAAAAAAAATGCGGCCTTCTCGGGGTTGAAACGTTTGGTTTTGTTAGTTTTCAGATACAAAAAAAGAGGCCGCAGATGAATGCGACCTCTTTAATTTTAAGAAAACTATATGTATTAAAATAATATTTTGTCTTTTCTGTCTAGTTACCAAACAAGAAAAAAGACACAGCTATCCGTTTTTTATGTGTGATTTATTAAATATTTTATGGGAAATCAAAAAGATAGGGTAATTTTATGTCTAGGTGTATAGATACACTAATCCCTTTAAGAAGTAGGAGATAAAAAAATAACTCCTCAATTAATTAACTGGCGCTATTAATTCGCCTACTATATAATTGGAAATTTACAGAAAGCTAATATTCTATTAATCCCAAATATAAGGTTCGAAAAATTACCTATTAAAAAAATTTAATGCTAGTATTTCCAAACAATTAATTGATAGCATATTTATTTTACGAATGTCAATTACAAAATCATCTTCTTTATGCTTGAAGTAGTTTTGTCATTTTTATGTCCTTAAATGTCCTATAATGTCTGATTGTGTCTTCTGCTCATTTTCTTTCAGTTTTTCTATAACAGAAATGTACCGAGCGAATGTCTCGCCGGAATTGAAATTTTGAAAGGAAATATAAAATGAACAATGCAATTTTAGTACAAGAAACAGCTGATAACGGAAGTCTTGTCAAGACCTATGGCGCGCCGGAAGAATTTAATCTGCCGAAACCTTCCGATAATATTATTGATGTTGAATACACCATTGAAAGCACAGGAAAAGAACTTGTTGCCGCCAATGACAATATGTTCCCGACGTTTCCGAGTGACCCGAACGCTCTGCCGGTTTTTATTACCGTGGCGACCAAAGCTGTTGAGGCTGAAACGAAACTGTTAAATGGTTTGTTAATGACCCCAGGCAAATATCAACTTGCTTTGGCTCAGACACAGGAACATGCCGCTTTATTATTAAGAGCACAGCTTTGTTTAGCCGATTTGCTAAAAGGGATAAAAACACAACAGGGAATGCGTACTGATTTGAAAAGCAAAACCAATAAACTTATCAAATCCAAAAAAGAGATTATCGCCAAAGACTATAATTTAACCGTACGGCAAGCCAGGGATATTGAAAAGCTGACAAAAGAATGCGTTGAAGCGGCAATAAAGGAAGCTCTTGAAGACAACGAAATCCCGACCCGAGCCCTAGCTTTGTCAAAACTTGGAAAAAAGAATAACGAAGACCGTGGCAATGTGGATTTTATTCCGGTTATGGAGGATAATCACAAAACTTTAACCTTAAAAGAACCCTTGTATTACACTTCTCTTTTTGCAAATGTCGGAATCGGTACTTATTATCTTAACAACATGGGGATTAAATGCGCTGTAGCAAATGAACTTTTGGTAGAACGCGCTAAATGGCATGAAGAGATTTATCCTGATTGTGAAATGGTACAAGGCAGTTTTACCGATGAGGAAGTTTTTAATAAACTTGTCCGTCTGCATAAAGAAAAGGGATGCAAGATTTTTTTGGCCTCGCCGCCCTGCCAAACCTTTAGTCGTGCGAACACGGCAACCAGCAAAAGCACTGACAAACGTACTATTCTTTTTGAAACGACTTTGGAATTTGCCCGCCAGACTGATAACGACTATATTTTGATTGAAAATGTGCCGGATTTCCTGAATGCAAAACCGAAAAATGCCGAACATATCCTCAAAGGCAAAACGGTCGGAGAATATATAAAAGAAGAACTGGAGAAACTCGGCTATATCGTTAACATCGGAATTTTCAGCGCGGCTGATTACGGGACAGCTCAGGACCGTCAGCGTTCTCTCATTCTGGCGTCAAAAAAAGAACTGGGAATCTGGAAATTTCCGAAAAAAGACAAGTTCAGAAAAGTGTTGTTTGAGGCTATCGGTGATTTGCCAAGTCTGGAACCAGGAGAGAAAGACCGGACAAGACCATTTCATTATGCCCCGGAACTTCCTGCCTGTCAGATTAATTTCTTAAAACATACGCCGACGGCACATTCGGCTTGGGAAAACTCAAAGGCATTCAGACCTGTTAATGTTGACGGTACGGAAAGCGGAGCCAAATTTAAATCAAGCTTTTCCCGCAAGGACTGGAATAAGCCATGCAATACAATTACAACCGACAGCGGCTCAATCGGTGGCATGATTAATATTCACCCGGGTCGTCCCTTGTCTGACGGGTGCTATTCTGATTGTCGTCCGCTTTCAATTTTGGAATTGTTCCGAGTAACCGGACTTCCAGATGATTATCCGGTACCGGAATGGGCTGCAAATAATGATAGGTTAATCCGCGAAGTTATCGGAGAATGTTTTGCTCCGTTACATGTCGCCCGTCTGATGACAACTTTGCCGATGATTTAATTTGTAAAGAATTGGAGAGATGTAAAAAGTCTCTCCTTTCTTTTTTTACCTTCCGCTCTTAAGGACAAGAAGTCTAAATTATATATTTTGATGTATATATACATCGAAAAATCTTAAACGTACACAAAAAATCGTTTTGGAAAAATTTTTTATCAAATCCGCATGAAGTGACAATTCTAAATCAAAAAAGGAAAGGAATTGTTCATGCGAAAAAAACAGAAAATTTATAAGAAAAAGCAAAGCCAACGTGCTTACAAAGGCTTTATTTTCTTGGTTAATTGGTACAAAAATAAATTTGATGTCATCTCACATATAAGTAATATATATGGGAATGAAGATAAAAAAGAAGTTTCCGTTTATAGGTTACCGTTATGGAGAGATATAACTTTTGTACAAAAACTGGCATACTTTTTTTATTTTATGGCAGAAACAAAACCTTTTACATCTCTTAAACCATTTACATTGAATTTAAGTAAATCCTTTCGAGATAAATATAAAAAATTAACATACAAAAAGCTGAAAGCAGTTATTATCAAAAAAATATATGGTAATCTTGATTATCTCTTTAAATCATCTCCTAAACCGATGATGTCATTTATCCTAGAGAATAAGGCTAAAGATAAAAGAAAAGATATAAACGACAAAGAGACTCATGTACATGGCATCAGAGAAGTATTTGATGAAAATGTTGATTACAAAGTAAGAACCGCCTTAAAAACATCTGTTTGTAATGGCAAGAAAGAATATAAAGAACCCGAATATCGCAATATGCTTCAAATAAAAGACAAATATAGTAAATATGGTGCTAAAGGTTGGTTATGGTATCTTAATAAAGGTGCTTGTTGTAACAATGGTCTTTATATCTCCCAACCTCTTTTAGAAAAAATACGTAATGACTACGAGCAGCTTTACAAAGAATATAAAGAAAATATCAAATTATTGAAAGAGAAAGGTTTCAAGATAAAATACGAAAAATCGGAGAGGATCACTCAATCTGCAAATGCTTCAAATCAGCCAAGCTAAATAAAAACACTCACATAAAGGATCCTAAAACAGCCCATAACAAGCCGATTTATAAAAATCTAAGCAAACCTATACCAAACAAAACGGCTGAGTCCTGCGATCAAAAAACAAGATATAAAAAAATAACATCCTAATTTTGAGGACCACAGGTTAAATTATAAAAAAATATCATAATAGAAAATTAACCGTTTACAATTCCATATTAAATGAATTATGAATACTTTGTATGTTTAATGCTTATTTCTGTTCAGAATACTAACTGTCACTTTTTTGATTGTGTCCATTTCTTCTGGTTTACTTTCTGCAATCAAAAGTGTTAAAGAGAACAATGTTGCATCATCTATAATCGTACAACCTAAATCATCATATAATAAGCCGTTTTTATCCATAAAATACAAAAAGCAACTGGCTCCTATACGTTTATTTCCATCGAGAAAACTATGATTTTTAACAATCAAATATAATAATGTTGCAGCTTTTTCTTCCAAAGTAGGATAAAGCTCATTGCCGCCAAAAGTCTGATATATTTGATTTACTGAACTGTTAAAACTTTCATCTTTAGGTTGTGCAAAGACATCGCTGACAAAATCACCTTTCATTTTATCAATAACATCTAAAAATTCATCAACAGAGATTTGTATAGCTTTGCGTTTTGTAATACCTTGAGTGTCAAGCCTTTTATGGTCGAAATCATCAAGCAAGTTTAACCCGGTAACATATTGATGTAAAATTTTGCTGACATTTTGAGCTTGTTCTACTGTTTCTACCTGATTTTCCATACTACGGTTTAACAACTCAATTATTTGTCGTAAAGATGTGAGCTTTTCTTGTTGTTCTTTAAGAGCTTTTTGATTGATAGCATACCCTTTAATTAGATATTCTTTCAAAATACTGGTTGCCCATTTACGGAATTGCACAGCTGTTTTAGATTTTATGCGATAACCGACTGATAAAATCATATCTAGATTATAATGAGTTAGTTTTCTCGAAACCGTTCGTTTTCCTTCATTTCGAACTTGTAAGAAATCCTTACAAGTTGAATTTTGTTCCAATTCCTCATCTTCATAGATGTTTTTTATATGCATTGTGATGTTTTGAGGCGTCGTTTCAAACAGCTTGGCCATCATATCCTGAGTAAGCCAAATTGTTTCATTTTCCAATTTAGCATCAAGTGATATTTTACCATCTGCACTGGTATATATAACAATTTCACCTTTAGGTGGAGTTTCTTTTTCCATAGCATACCTCAAATAATTTTACATATAAGATAAAATACTACTGGTTAGTAAATCACTAAGATTATTAAAAAACTATCCCATTGCGTCATAAACAACCCAGAAACAAGCGGATTTAGAAAAAGAAGTAAAAGATAAGCCCGACCTGAAACCAATCAAATCGGGCTGATTTTCGGATTCTTATCTTTTAATACTCATCTGCAAGCATAACGGTTAAGACTCTGTTTGTTATATCAAGATTGGCAGGATTCTCTGATAAATAGCAATAACTCTTGTCATAATAATCGATTTTCCAATATATCTTTTCGCCATTATAGTCAAAACTTCCAAAATCATGTTCTCCGTATGGATCGTTATCTTTAGTAAAATTGTTAAAATTCCTGACTTTTGCTAAAATCCTTGCAATATCTCTTGGCATTTTGGCATTGATACCTTGGGTTAAGATAACTCTGCCGCCAATAAAACTCTTCCTAAGATTGTCATTTAAGGTTTTAATATCTGTCATGACATACCTCTAAGCCAGTTTTTCGGCTGCAAGAAACATCTTGAAACGTCTCAAAGCTTGACGAACGGATGTATGACTTCTTTTTCCATAACTTGATTTTTCGCCGGTAGTTTCATATTGTGGCAAGATAGAAGTAATATTTTCAACCAAATAGGCAAGCGTGAATTCTTCTTTCCGGCATAATCTCTCAATCCGTCCCATATAGTCCGCGGAGGTGCTGGCGCTGTAATTTTGCTCCAAAAGCCAGTTTTCAAAATTCTTCAACATCTTAAATTCCCTTTCATTATTCGGATACAATGCTTGCGGTGTAATACGGTTTGGCTGCATACCTGTCCAAAAGGACTTTGTAAGCTTCCTGCCAAGAAATATAAGGCTCCGGCATTCTGACAATCTTTCCGTTGGTATATCTCAATTCGATAAAATACATTGTAATCTCCTATATTTGCGTTATTTACAGTTTCATTATGTCGGGAAAAATCACATCCGCGAGCCCTAAAAACTCTCAAAACCAATGAATTTTGCTACGATTTGGGAATTTAAAACAAAAACAAGCGCTTAACTTGATGACAGTTGTGACAATAAGTCGTTTGTAAAATAAAAAAAACGCTCCGAAATTTCTCCCGAAGCGCTTTTTAGCAAAGGAATGTTAAAGACTAAAATTTATATTTAGCATTAATCAAACCTGTGTGGTCTTGGTAGTCCTCACGGAATTTACCCTCATAGCCAAGAGACAGCTCAACCTGAGAGTTAAGCTCAGCAGTTACACCGGCACCAAACTCCATACCGAAACGGTCAAGGGCTTCGCCGTTAACCGCATAGGCCGAACCGTTAGCCAAGGTTACGACTGAATTAACATCATCGTTAAACAGGTCATAAGTTGCGGCAATGCGGGCTTCCGGCTTAATATTCATACCATTGGACAATTCAAAGTTTTTGCTGACTTTCGCACCGATAACACCGGTCAGGATATCGCTGTTGTTGCCGGAGACTTTCTGGTCGGCAGAATCTTTATAAGCGTCTTGTTTAATATGGACATAACGCAATCCGGCTTCCGGAGTGAAACCAAAGCCTTTAACCTGCATGTCATAACCGGTCATAGCCTGCAAACCGAATGTTTCAACATCGTAGTCGGCTTTTACACCAACTCCGGCAACGTTTTTATCTTCGGAATAATCAGACCAGCCATAGGTTGCGATACCGTTAACGTACCAGTTAGACGGTTTATATTCGCCATACAAAATAGCGGTGTGTGTATCAACATCCGTGCTTCTCATAAAACCGTCAATGTCAGTATTGGTATAAGCATAACCGGCACCGACTTTGACATCTTTATTAACGAATTTTTCAATACCGAGAGCAACACCGTTAGAATCCGCGTCAAAACCCTTGGCTTTGGAAGTATCGTCCAGCTTAGATTTGTTAAACATACCCTGAACCCAGACAGCCGCGTCAGGATTGCTATCGCCGGATGACATACCCTCAGAACCTGTTGAGATTGAACCGCCGGTTAAACGAGTGCTGACTGCTCCGAATACCTGGTTGGCAGTTTCAGTCTGTGTCTTCTGAACCATCGGTGCAACTTCCGGAGCCACGGCTGTCAAAGCGTCGACATAAGCTTTTTTACCGGCGGCAGAAGTTTCTTGCGACAGGTCATAAATTGCCGTAGAAACAGCTTTAGCTTGTGCGCTTACGTTTGACGAATTGTTAATTGTTTCCCAAGCTTCGGCCGTTGCGGCATTAGAAGCCGTACCGCCAGCCTCGGCAACAACATCGGAAGCCGTCGTATCTTTCTGAGTAACATTAAACGAACCGTCTTTATTCTGAACAATATCATAACGGCCATTTCCCGCAATCTGGTTGGTAAATTTACCGTCAATGTTTCCGCTATTTAAGAATTTAAAGGTTTTGCCTTCACTTCCAACCACACCATTATCAAGCGTAATTTTTATGGTTGTTTCATTACCGATACCAATTTTATCCGCATTGATTTTACCGTAGTTGTCAGTAGCCGCCACGCGCAAAGCCAGATTGGAGTTATCGGCAAATTCAACATTTGTCGCATTAACCGTATTGGTGCTGATATCCAAACCACCGGCAACATTCAGATTACCGATTTTACCGGTTTGTTTGTCATAAGTCAGAGTGCCTTTGTTGACATTCAGAGAAGCCAAGTCACCGATTGTACCCGAAAATGCCTTGCTTAAGGAATGGTCAGCCTCAAAAGTCAGGTTAGAGCCGGAAACATCACCGTCAACCAATGCACTAGAGATTTTAACATTTAAGTTACCGTTGCCGGATACATCAGAAACTAACATGCCAGAGAGGTTAATTGTTCCTTCATCCGTAAGGCTAATTTCACCTTTGTTGGTAATAACAACTTCATTTCCGTCAGGTATCGTTTCTTTAGATGTGTACATCGTTTTTCCGGCTTCAATATCCAACACACCTTTCCCGGAAACGGAAATTTTCCCTTTTGTTAAAAACACAGTATTTCCTGCAATTACTGTACCTTTGGTAATATTAATATTTCCGGCTGTCGCAGGTTCACTCTGCTCTCCAAACACGGAATCCAGACCATCAACAGAAGTAGAAACGACCCCCATATTGTCAATTTTGACATTACCACCATTAAAGTTAATATCTCCGAGTGACCAAATTTCTCCATTATCAACTGTAATACTGCCACCGTTGATGTTAACACCTTTTAAACCGGTTATATCACTTTCATTTTTCATATCCAAGGTACCGCCACTAATATTAACGGTATCAAAGCTTTCAAGGTCACCGTTTAGAGCAGTCACGCTTCCTCCTGTGATATTGAGTGCATTTTGAACTGTAATGTCGGAGCTTCCTTCGCTACCGCTTAACATAATATTACCGTCAGATGTAAAATTATCCGCTCGTACAGAATTTTCATCTTTAGAATCTGCATCTTGTACAAAATTTTCAACTTTAAGACCTGCATCTTGAGAAATCTCCATGTTTCCGATTTTACCGGTTTGCTTGTCATAAGTCAAAGTACCTTTATTGACATTCAGAGAAGCCAAATCGCCGATTGTGCCGGAAACAAGTTTGCTTAAAGAATGGTCGGCTTCAAAAGTCAGGTTAGAGCCGGAAACATCACCGTCAACCAACGCGCTTGAGGATTTAACATTTAAATTACCGTTACCGGAAACGTCAGAAACAAGTGTGCCGGAGAGGTTAATTGTTCCTTCATCTGTGAGTTTAATTACTGCAACTTCACCAGCCATTGCATCATCACCCTCTTCAGGAGAAAGACCTGATGGGATTAATGTAGCTGCCGTCTGCAATGTTGCACCTTCGGCAATATCAACAGTACCAGCGCTAATGCTAACATCTCCGCCTTCAATATAGTTTTCGGAATCGTTAACAATGAGATTACCGCCGGTCATTTCAAACTTACCGCCTCTGTATTCCCACGACTCTTCTTCACTGGAGTGATTGGTTCCTATACTAGGACCGTCTCCCCCACCATTCATTATAATAGTTCCGCCACTTAGTTTGAAGCTTTCATCCCAATTATCGTTTTTTAAACTGGCTCCGTCATTTAAAATGACTGTGCCACCTGTAACTTCAACCCCTTCTGCATAGACGTGCGTATCTGTTGCAACTAATTTCCCGCCTGATACAATAAGTTTTTCGTTAGGTTCTATCGCTTGTCCTTCGCCTGTAATTTCTGTATCGGTATTTATTTCCATGGTATAAGCGTTAGTTGCCGTAAAAGCTGCCACTAAAGCCGTTGTAATTAAAAGTTTTTTCTTCATAAGTTTCAATTCCTTATCTTTAATTGCAATTAAAGTTTGTAATCTAGCCAAGCTAGACCGTTTCACTATACACAAACCAACGATTGTAGCCGGTTGTCTAAAAAACAGATGTATCCCGGACTAAAAGAAAACAAACTATTATTTTTCCTTAATTTTTTTACAAAAAGAAAAAGTGCGAAACTTGCAAAAAGCGGTTGATTTTATCGTTCTAATAAAATGACCGGTATTTTTAAGAAATTTTAAGGAGAAAACAATGGCAATTATAGGTTACATACGCGTTAGTTCGGCTAAGCAAACCCTTGAACACCAACACTTTGAGATTGAACAGTTTGCTAAAAAGCATGACTTAAATATTGATAACTGGGTTGAGGAAAAAATATCTTCAAGAAAAGCACTGAAAAACCGCAAACTTGGTGAATTATTAGAAGATTTGCAGGAAAATGACATCCTTATTTCTTGTGAAATATCCCGATTAGGCAGGTCATTATTGGAAGTTATGAGAATTTTAGAGACGTGTTTATCTAAAAACTGTCAGGTCTGGACTTTGAAAGAAAACTACCGTCTCGGCAATGACATACAAAGTAAAGTCTTGGCTTTTGCTTTTGGTTTGGCTGCGGAAATAGAGAGAAACCTAATATCTCAACGTACAAAATCATCCCTTGCCAATCTTAAGGCTTCAGGAAAAAAGCTCGGACGTCCCTTTTCCGCAGAATCAAAAAAGCTCAAACTCTCAAAAAATGCTAGAAGAGTGCGAAATTTACTAGCTAAAGGCATCTCCAAATCCCAAATTGCTAAAATCCTTGGTGTTCAGAGAAGCACGTTGCGACGGTTTATTGATAGAATGTTGTAACGTAGTGACATTAAAGACCATACGTTAACATATAAAATTTTAAATTTATAAAAAAAGAAGTTTGGCTTTACGTCTTTATTTGATCCCGACATATAATTATTATGACTGATACATTTAGCAAAATAAAAGAAGAATTGTCGCGTTATTATCCCGATATTACGGATGATGATGTCGAAAAACTTATCACATTTTTTAAGTTAAGTGCCAAAGCTATCTATGAAGCTAAAAAAGCAGAAAATCCATTAAATGACATTGATGACAGTTAATCATAAAGAAACAACCTCGTTTATTTTGTAAATTAGGTTAGTTATCTGAAATATCAGTAAAATATTAGTAAAAAAGTTATCTGAAACTGAAAATAACCGCGTACTTTTCCCAAAATACGCGACATAATCATATTATCTTAAATCAAAGGAGTATTAAAATGTCAAAAAGAAACAAATATCAAAATATCGCCGATGAAGAATGCAAACAAGCGGTCATTTTTGCCCGTGTCTCATCGGAGGAACAGAAAAAAGGCGCTTCTATTGACGCACAGCTTAAAACGGTTATTGATTACTGCGATAATCGCAAGTTTAAGATTTTAGATAAATTCTCTATTGTGGAAAGTTCAACGCGAGGCGGTCGTCTGAAATTTAATGAAATGTTGGAATATGTCAAACAGCAAAAACATAAAACCGCTATTGTTGTAAATTGTGTTGACAGATTGCAGCGTGGCTATAAAGAATGTGTTGAGCTTGATGATTTGCGCAAACAAGGAAGAATAGAGATACATTTTTATAAAGAAGGCTTTTATTTGCATAAAGATAGCACCTCTTCTGATATATTGCGTTGGGATATGGGAGTATTATCAGCTAAAATGTATGTAGGCTCACTAAGAGATAATGTCATCAGAAGTCAGGAATATAAAAGAGAAAACGGACAATGGCAATCTTGCGCGCCGGTCGGATACTTAAATATATCGAAAACAAAAACAACTGCGGCAGATATTATCATAGATGAAGAGAGAGCACCAAAGGTTAAAAGACTTTTCGAAGAATATGCCAAAGGCGGACGAACCTTGCAAGACATTACCAATCTAGCCAGAACCTTGGGATTATCTTCTAAAATGTGTCGTGTAAATAAAACAATCAGTCGCGCTCAGGTGCAGAATATCTTAAAAAATCCATTTTATATAGGATACTTTATCAATAAAGGCAAAACCTATAAGCATAACTATCCGAGATTGATAGATGAAGAATTATTCCGCATTGTCCAGGATACAATGGAAGGACGGAAACGGGCGCCGAGTAAATTATATTATGGCGACAAGCAATATATTTTTACAGGTTTAGTCAGATGCGGATGTTGCGGCAGTTTAATGACTTGTGAAACTAAGGTAAAAGACGAAAATCACTCTTATAATTATCTTAAATGCAATAAATTACGCTCAAAATGCTCACAAAAACCGGTTAATGAAGCAAAAATCCTTGCCCAACTTGAAAACGAGCTTTGCTTACCTATGGACATCAATGACGATATGTTAAAAAACATCAAATCGGAAGTTAAAAAGCGGCTTAAAGAAGAAAATATCAATACAGCCAATCTTAAACGTGACATTACAATAAAGCTGCATGACCTTGACGAACAGATAAAAACCTTATTTCGTGGATATATTCAAGGCAAATGCGATGAAAAAATGTATAATGAACTCAAAACTGAAATTGAATTGGAAAAAGAGAAACTGCAAAAAGATATGGACAGATACCTTGAGATTGACACCGAAACCGATGAAACCTTGGTAAATATCGCTGAAATCGCTGCAAATGTTGGAAAATTCTTAAAAAGTCCGATTATTTCGCAAAAAAGAGATATTTTAAATCTAATCTTATCGGACTGCAAAACAGAAAGAAAAAATCTTTGTTTTTCAATAACTAAACCATTTGATAAGTTGCTAAAAACACCTGAAATCAACAAATGGTGCCGCTAGCAAGAATCGGACTTGCGACCCCACCCTTACCAAGGGTGTGCTCTACCACTGAGCTATAGCGGCGTTATCGAACTGAGGGGAATATAAAACATCTTTTTTATAAATGCAATAATATTTTTGAAATAATTGATAAAAAAATGTTTGATTTTTATATCTGTTTGTTTTTGTTTCGTTTTTTTTGCCGGCAGAATTGGAGAAAGGTTAATGTCAAGAATTAAGAAGGCCGGAAATGTTTGGAATGCAGAGCGATTGATGAACAGGAAAGAAAGACAGGGGATAGTGACGGAAGAAGACGGCTGATATTTGAAACGGCATTATTGCAGAAACGGCGGCATTAAGGGAAGCCGCGTCGGGTATGGGGGGAAAAGTGCCGAATGAAAGAAGGCCGTAACTGGCGGGGTAATGTGAGAAGCGGTCGGAGCGGGCAACGGTGGCATTACGGAGTTAAGGGAAGCCGTGTCGGCCGGGGCAGGGACGCGGGAAAGACGGCGGGTTGGTGCGGGCGCTGGCTGCGACGGGGAAGTTGAACTGAGCAGGGGAGAAGAGAAGACGGCGGGAGAAGGTGGGAAAAGGGGCAATGTCGGCAGGAGGAAGAAAAGTTCGTAAAACAGTGTTGTCGGCATTAAGGAAAGCTGTGTCGGGTATGGGGGAGAAAGTGCCGAATGAAAGAAGGCCGTAACCGGCGGGGTAATGTAAGGAGCGGTCGGATCGGGCACCGGCGGTTTTTTATCGTTAATTTTTCATTTTAGGTTGCCATCGGAGTGAAAAAAAACTATATTTACTGATGAGAAGAAGAGGATTAAACTAAATGCAGAAGATACTGTCTTGGATTTTTATGTTTATGTTTGCCGGGTTGGCATTTACGGTTTTTTTATATGTCGCCTCGATCATTGTTCCGATTTTGTTTTTCGTGGTTTTGGCCGGTTTTTTATGGATCCGCTACAAACAGCGCAAAGCGGTAAAGCTGATGTTTGAACGGAATGCCGGGCGCGAAAGGCAACATCCGAGGGGTGAGATCATTGACGCGGAATATGAAATTATTGACGATAACAAACATTAGAGGGAGTTAAGGCAATGAAGATCAACAAAGTTCTGGCTTTTGACATCGGGGGGACCAAAATTGCTTATGCGACGGTTGACAGAAACGGTAAAATACTGAACGAGGTTATTCGTCATCCGACGCCGGCGGCGCCGGGCGCGGCGGCGAAGCTGCTGAAGACCATTATTGCCCAGTTTGAAGATCAGATTGATGCGGTGGCGGTTTCTACCGCGGGGACGGTTGACCGGACCAATTCCCGGATTACCGGTTCGGTCGGCAACATGCCCGAAGGGTATATGGATACGGATTTCAAAGCGCTTTCGGCCAAGCCGGTGGTGGTGGAAAACGATGCTAATTCGGCCGTATGGGCGGAGCATGTTCTCGGCAACGCCAAGGGGCATGACAACGTAATTTTGTTGACCCTCGGCACCGGCGTCGGGGTCGGCATCATTGCCGACGGCCGGCTGTTGGTCGGCAAATCGGGCGCGGCCGGTGAAGTTCATTTTCCGGTGCGTTATGACAATAACCGTCTGTGCGGATGCGGACGCTACGATTGTTTGGAGATTTACATGTCCGGCAAGGCGCTCAGTCTGGAAGCCAAAGCCGCCTACAAAGACGACAACGCCACCAGTCATACGGTGATTGAGGGGCTGAAGCAAAATGCCCTGCCGGCGGTTACGGCTTTTCATAATTGGCAGGAGATGGTTAAAAACGGAATCGTGATTTTTGCCGACATTTTTGATCCCGAGGTTATTCTGCTCGGCGGTTCCATGGCGCATTTTATAGACTATAAACGGTTGAACGATGAGGCCAACAGAATGATCGTGACCACGCCGTTTGAGCTGAAAGAGGCTTCTTTTGAAAATGACGCCGGTTTGATCGGTGCGGCGTTGTTATGTGTACAAAAGCTGGAGAAAAAAGCTGTTTAGACCGAGGGTTCCGTTGTTTTCGCAGCTTTTGGTCCGGCCGGGGTTTCCCCGGCCGGTTCTGCTTCCGGAGCGAAAAAGCTGACGGCTTTGTTTAACCGAACCATAAAGCCGCAGAGGGCGTTTTCGATTGCCGTCAGCGTTGTGTCGGTTATTTTGTGTGTGCCGGCAATAATCAGGTAAATGACCGAAGTTGCCCGATTGAGCGCTTTGAAAAACAGGCAGCCGGGGTTGCCGCGGCAGTCGGGCATCGTCTGTGAAACAGATTTTTCCGCTGCCGGGGACGTCTCCGCTTTTCCTTCCTCCGGCGGCGTGTCTTTTAGCGTTTCGGGGTCGGGGGCGTTTTCCGCCGGAGTGTCGGCCGCCGGCCGGTAGTCCGGGTTGGGAGTGTCGTTCATAACCAGCGACCAGCTTTTTTTGAGGCCGCCGTCTTCTTCTTTGTAAAGAATGTCAAACATATAAGGGCTGCCGTAAACCTTTTTGACTTTGAAGCTTTCGCGGTTGGCGGCAAAACTGCCGGAAGAGGCGAAGACAAGCGGCTGCCGGCCGCGGATGTCGTCGTCGGCGCTGACGTGCAGGCTGAGTGCGACTCTGCCGGTCAGGGAGCTGCCGATTTCAAAGCTGTCGGCGCTCATGTTTTCAATGTTGACGTCGATGTCGGCTTCGCAGTTTTGGCAGAGCAGGTGCTCAAACGACGCCCGGTCCCGGTATCCGTTATGCATGTCCAGACGGGCGGCGGTGAGGCTGAGGCCGGCAGCCGCGGAAAATCCGCCGCGGCCGTAAGGGCCTTGCCGCAGTTGCAAGACGCCTTCCCTGACGATGATTTTTGAAGCGTTGTATACGGTGTTGTTAAGCCGGAATATGCCGCTGCCGCCGCCGTTGAAGAACAGGGCATAACCGCTGCCGCGGATATTGTCGTCAAAAATGTAGATGCCGTTGCCGCGGACGGAGAAAACAACGGATGTTTTGTCAATGTAAAAGGCGTTCGGGTCGGAGATGCCGGCGTTGTCGGTATAGTTGCCGCTGAAAACGGCGTTTTGCTTTCCGTCAATGCTGAAAGTGAGCGGTTTTTCGGTATAAACGGCGCCTCCGAAAGCGGAGTCTGCCGATCTGCCGCGGGCGCCGTTGCCGATGAAGACGGGGTTGGTTATCAGCCCGTCGACGGTACCGGAAACGCTGAGGGCGCCGCCGAGGACGCGTCCGGAATCCGAGGCCGCGGTGTTGGCGATGAAATTTGCGTTGCGGATGGTAAAGAGTTTTCCCTGCCGGGGAATGCGGACGGCGGCGCCGCCGGTGTCCGCAGATGCGGTTTGCAGCCGGTTGTCAACAAAATCGGCTTCAATCAGGTCGATACGCCCTTCGTTCAATACGGCACCGCCTGCCGCGGCCTTTTCTCCGTTTACCGAGTTGGCGGAAAATATGCCTTTGACCGACGTCAGGCTGCCGGTGTTGAGCAGGACCGCGCTGCTGCCGAAATCGCCTCTGACCCGGTTGCCGGCAAAAACGGCGTTCATGCGGGAAACGCTGCCGGCATTGAGCCATATGGAATTTTCGGTGCCGCCCGGATTGTTCAGGCGGTTGTCTGTTACGTTGACATTGACCAGGGAAATGCTGCCGGCGGCGGCGTTGACCACGGCGGCACCGGCGGCGAGCGGCCGTTCGGGATTGCGATTGTTGAGGCGGCTGCCGACGAAGTCGCCGTTAAGTTCTTTGACGAATCCCCGGTTATAAAAGACGCTTTGTCCGAAAGCCGTGCCGGAGGCGTTGTTGATGAAGTCGGCGTAAATTTTGTCGATCGTTCCGTCGTTGACCAGGGCAATGCCCGGTTTGTCGTCGTTATTGTGCCGCAGGCCGTTGAAGACGGCGGCAAGCTCTTTTAGGCTTCCGTCGTTTTCGCTGCGCGAACGGCTGAAAATGTTGTCTGCCGGGAGGCGGGTGCAGTCGTAGCGAATGAGTTCCGCGGCGGTGCCGGTCAGCGTATATGCGGTCAGACAGGGGGCGGAGCTTTTGCTTTTGTCAAAACTGATCCGGTAAGAAGAGGCCAGAGGACTCTGTTTGTCTTTATAAAGGCGGCTGAGTACGGGCGCGTATTCCGTGACGGCGAAGCTTGCGCCGGCCGGTCCGGGCAGCGAGAGCAAAACGGCTGTCAGCAAGATGCCGAAAACGGGTAAACGAAACATTGGTCAGATCCTGATACGGGTTATGTCTTTTTCAAGAATAAATCAAAACGCGAAAAAGACAAGAACAAACGGACGTTTGCCGACGGTTTGCGGAAAGAGGGGCGGCACGGAAAAAGGCCGCCGTTTGTCTGCGGCAGCCTTTTGAAGACGGAATAAGCGTTTCCTGGTTAGAAATTGTATCTTACGCCGAGAGAAAATTCGTCGATCGCGTCGATGAAAGACTTCTGAGTGTAAACATGGTGATACATGCCGCGAACGGACCAGTTTTCGTCAATGTTGTACTGAGCGCCGACATTTAAGCGGTAACCCAAAGTTTCTTCCTTGTCGGAACCGGCGCCGACCATTTTGACTTTCATTTCGTATTCACCGATACCGGCACCGGCAATCAGTTCAACTTCTCCGTCGCAGCCGAGCGGCAGGAAACCGAGGAAATCTACGCCGTAAGCCTGGAAAGCAGTGGTATACTTGTCTTCGTCATAGGTGTTTTTCTCTTTGCCGGAGTGCTGATAGAAAACTTCGGCTCCGAAGTTTCTGTGGAATTTTGCGCCGGCGACGAAGCTGACCGACTGATAATCGTCTTCAATGGCATTTTCGATGTCATAGGCGTAGTCGAAAGTGGAATAGTTGAAGTCCAAACCGGCATAGGGTCTGATTTCGGCGTTGGCATTGGCGGCAAACATGCAGGCAACCCCGGCCATTAACAAAGTTTTTTTCATAATCTTTTAGTCCTTTTAGTCTTTATTAAGTTTAATTTTATTGAATAATAATTATGTTTTGTTGATGCATATGATGTTTCAACTATCAATTTGTCAAGTATATATCACTAATATTTAAAATTGGTTAACGGATGTTTTACGAAGGAGAACGAGATGAAATATGTGACGCTGAACAATGACCGGAAAATGCCGGTGATGGGACTCGGAACCTGGAAGGCCGCGCCGGGGGAAGTTTATCAGGCGGTTCGCTGGGCGATAAAGATCGGCTATACCCATATTGACTGCGCGGAAATTTACGGCAATCAGGACGAGATCGGCCAGGCGGTTGCCGATGCGGTCAACGAAGGCGACATCAGACGGGAGGAGTTGTTTGTCACTTCCAAACTGTGGAACGACAGCCATGCGCCGGAAGACGTTTTGCCGGCGCTTGAAAAGACGCTGCAAGACCTTAAACTGGATTATCTTGACCTTTATCTGGTTCACTGGCCGGTAGCGCAGAAGAAGGGCACCGGGCTGCCGGAAAGCGGCGCGGACATGATTGCCCCTTCGGAACTGCCGCTTGAACTGACCTGGGCGGAAATGGAAAAGGCCAGGCGGCAGGGCAAAGCGCTGGCGATCGGTCTTTCCAACTGCGGGGAAAAAAGAATTTCCGCGCTTCTGGAAAAGGCGGAAGAAATGCCGGCGGTTTTGCAGATCGAATCGCATCCTTACCTGCCGCAGAACGAACTGATTGACTTTTGCCGCAAAAATATGATTGCGGTTACCGCCTATTCACCGCTCGGTTCCGGCCACGGCGAACTTTTGGCCGATCCGCGGATCGCCGAGGCGGCGGCGCGGCTGAAAGTGACACCGGCGCAGCTGGTGCTGGCCTGGCAGATCAACCGCGGCGTCGTGGTGATCCCCAAGAGCACGCATGTCGAGCGTCTGAAGGAAAACTTTACCGCGCTCGGCATTGAGCTGGACCGGGCGGATATGGAATTGCTGGACGGCATGAATAAAGATCTGCGTTATGTGACCGGCGAAAAATTTGCTTTCGGCGGCTATGTGCCGGCAGAAATTTTTGCCTGAGGCGGCGGCCGAAAAAAAGGAGCGGGTCATGAAGACCGGCTCCTTTTTCAGAGAGTGACAAGAGCGTCAATACGCTTTCACGTTGGCAACAGTGAGACCGTAAGTGCTTTCGTTGCCCCATTTTTTGTCGGCGTACTTTTTCGCTTTCGCGTTCTTTTCCATCTGCGCCACTTTGGCGGCGGTTGTGTTCTTCAGGAACTTGCCGCTCGAATCGTGGATCTTCCATTGCTTTTTGCCGGGCACTTTGACGACGTAGCGGAAATCTTTGCCGTCGGCCTGTTCAAGTACGATAATCTTTTCCCATTCGGCGGAAAGCGGGCCGATGCCCCATTTCCCGTCCTTGGCGAAGAAGACGCGCTCACCGTGCAGGTAGAAGTCCTGATAAGGACCGAAGGCCGATTTTTCGCCGTTTTTCAGGTAGTATTTGCCGGCGGCGTTTTCAAGCATGAAATAAGCCGGAGCGTACGAAACCCTGTCGTAAGTCTGACCGGTTACCGATTGTCCTTCCGTGTCGAGCAGAGCCCATTTGACCGGGTCGTCGGCTTTTTGTCGTCCGAGCTGTGCGATCAGATAACCGTATTTGGCTTCAGCCTTAACGTAGAGCGGAGCGGTCAGCGTGGTTTCGGCACCGGCGGCTTTGATCCCTACCAGAGAAGTGTTTTCGGCCGTGTAGGTTACGAGGTTTTTCGTTCCGGCAATCGGCGTTTCAACGGATTTGAACCTGTTGCAGCTCACTGCCAGCAGGCAGGCGAGACATGCGAATACGAGCTTTTTCATAAGTGAAAAAATTTAGGAGTTAATAAAAGTTAAAAATCAAATACGTGACAAAATATATTTTATTTGTCTAAAACTGTCAATATAATTTAAATGACTTTTTTATTTTTGGCGGTTATATTTTACAACCGAATTGTCATCTTTACTTGTGGGGGAAAAATGGAGAAAATATCGTCGGAAGAACTGATCGCCGCGGTTGAATCCTGTTCGGAGATCGTAAAAACGGAAATCGACCGGGTGACTGCCGACAGCCGGCAGGCGGGCAAAGGGGCCTTGTTTGTTGCCGTGCGGGGCGAAAGGTTTGACGGTCATGATTTTGTCGGCCAGGCTCTGGACAAAGGAGCCGAGCTGGCTTTGGTGGAAAAACTGGTGCCCGGCGTACCGGCCGACCGGCAGGTGGTGGTGCGGGATACGCTTGAGGCTTACGGCAGGATCGGGGCATATAACCGTTCCAAATTCAAGGGAACGGTGATCGGGCTGACCGGCAGCGCCGGCAAAACCACCACCAAGGAGGAAATCAAATTTGCGCTTTCCCGTTTCGGCAGCGTATATGCCACCTCCGGCAACCACAACAACCATATCGGGGTGCCGATGAGTTTGTGCGAAATGGATATGAACGCCGACTATGCGGTGATAGAAATGGGGATGAGTGCCAAAGGCGAAATTTCGCGCCTGACATCTTATGTTAAGCCGGACCTGGCGCTGGTGACGAATGTTTATCCGATGCATATTGAGTTTTTTGAAAATTTTGAGGGAATTGCCGAAGCCAAAGCGGAAATTTTCGAAGGACTGAAGACGGGCGGCACGGCGGTGATCAACGAAGATACCAATTTTGCCGACGTTTTGGAAAAACGGGCCTTGGAACACGGTGCCCGGGTGGTTAAATTCGGCCGCCGGCATCACTATGACGGAAAACTGGAACTGGAGCAGGACGGCGAGGCTCAGCTTTATAACGCATGGGCGACGCTGGCGGTGGTTGACGCGCTGGGGCTTGATGCTGATAAGGCCGCGTCGGCTCTGAAAGATTTCGGCGCGCTGCCGGGCCGGGGCAAGTCCTATCGGCTGAAACTGCCGGCCGGCGGCGTTTTTACCCTGATCGACGACAGTTATTCCGGGCAGCCGGAAGCGATGAAAATCGCCATTGACGGTTTGGACAAGATGTCGTGTGCAGGACGAAAAATCGCCGTTCTCGGCAAAATGGCGGAACTGGGAGAAACTTCCGAAGCCCGCCACAAAGAGATCGGCGAACGTTTGTCAGGCAGTTCGGTCGACATTGCGGTCGGCGTCTGCCCGGAAATGAAGACGATGCTTGCCGAGCTGAGGCCGGATCAGGAAAAGCATTATTTTGCGGACAAAGAGGGCGTGGCGGAATTTCTCTTAAATAATCTGTTGCAAAATAATGATATTTTGCTTATAAAAGGGGCCAGATATTCTTCAAAATTATATCAGGTTACCGATGCATTGCTGAAAGGGCTGGAAAAAGCATGAAATGTCCGTTTTGCGGTTTTTTGGATTCTCAGGTCAAAGATTCCCGTCTGACCGAGGACGGCGCCTGTATCCGCCGGCGGCGGGAATGCCCGGAATGCGGATCGCGTTTTACCACCTTTGAACGGGTGCAGCTGCGGGAACTGGTGGTGGTCAAAAAAAACGGCGACAAAGAACGTTTTGACCGCGAAAAACTTGAGCTTTCCCTGCAGCTGGCGGTGCGCAAGCGACCGGTTGCCCCCGAGCGGGTGGAAAAAATCGTTACCTCCATTCAGCGCCGGCTGGAAAGTTCGGGAGAAACGGAAATTTCCTCGCGCGTAATCGGGGAATACGCAATGGAGGCGCTGGCCGCTCTCGACAATGTCGCCTATGTGCGTTTTGCTTCGGTTTACAAGGATTTCTGCGAAGTGAGCGATTTTGAGGAATTTGTGGCACAGATTGATGAGATGGCCAAACCAAGGGACAATAAGGAAAAGGAATAGGAAATGGCAAAATTCGTTTCGGAAAAAATCAAAATGAGAACCTCGGCCAGACTTGCCGCGGTGCAGGCAACCTATATGGCCGCCTACGGCCAGCTGCCGGTAGACGAGGTAATAAAAGAGTTTTTAAACGGAGAAGTCGGCCGTTTTGTGATTGAAGACAATCCGGAAAACGGCAATGAGGAATTCCGCGAAGTAGAGCCGATGGACAAAGCCTATTTCGAAAAGCTGGTGCGCGGCGTGCAGGGCAACAAGGAAGAGCTGGAAAAGTCGCTTAATCTGTTTTTAAATGCCGGCCGGACGCTGGAACGGCTGGACGGCACGCTGCAGGCGCTTTTGCTATGCGCCGTTTATGAAATCAACAATACGCTTGATTTGGACGTTAAAGTGGTGATTCAGGAATATGTCGACATGGCATATGCCTTTTTCTCCAAAGGCGAGCCGAAAATGGTCAACGCCCTTTTGGATCAGATTGCCCGCGAAGTCCGCAGCGCCTGAGGAGAGAGTCTGAAAAATGGCAAAACTGAAGATATACGAATATCCCGATCCGGTGCTGAAGCAAAAAGCGGCGCCGGTGGAAAAGGTGGACGACGGGCTGCGCCGGCTGCTTGACGATATGCTTGAAACCATGTACGCCGCCGCCGGGGTCGGACTGGCCGCGCCGCAGGTCGGGGTTTTGAAAAGAGTGATTGTCATCGACACCCATGATGAGGAAGAAGGCGAGGCACCGCGGCCGCTGTTTCTGGTTAATCCTGAAATCATCGCCCGTTCGGAAGAAAAAATCTGTCATGAGGAGGGCTGTCTGTCGGTGCCCGACCAGCATGCGGAAGTAATGCGCTTTGCCGAAGTCCGGGTACGTTATCTGGACTATCACGGGGAAGCAAGGGAAGTGGCGGCCGACGGTTTGCTGGCGATTGCCCTGCAACATGAAATCGACCACTTGGACGGGATTTTGTATATCGACCGCATCAGCCGGCTGAAGCGGCAGATGCTTTTGAAGAAACTGCAAAAAATGCGGGCGGAGGAAAACGAAGAATGAAAATCGTGTTTATGGGAACGCCGGAATTTGCTCTGGCGGCCTTAAAGAAGCTGGCTGCCGAACATGAAGTTTTGGCCGTTTACACTAAAGAACCGAAAGTTTCCGGCCGCGGCAACAAACTGGTGAAAACGCCGGTGCATTTGTGGGCGGAAGAGCAGGGTATTGAAGTACGTACGCCGAAAACACTGCGCAATGCCGAAGAACAGGCGAAATTTGCCGCGCTCGACGCCGATATGGCGGTGGTTGCCGCCTATGGTCTGATATTGCCGCCGCCGGTGCTGGAAGCCTTTCCTTTCGGCTGTGTCAACATTCACGGTTCGCTGCTGCCGAGATGGCGCGGCGCGGCGCCGATCCAGCGGGCAATTGAGGCCGGCGACGAAAAAAGCGGCATTACGACAATGAAAATGGACGCCGGGCTGGATACCGGCGACATGCTGCTGAAAGGCGAAACCGAAATCACGCCGGAAACGACCGGCGGAGAACTGCACGACAAACTGGCGGAGATCGGCGCGGAGCTGATTGTCCGGACGTTGCGCGAGTGGAATGATATCAAGCCGCAGAAGCAGGATGATTCCCTGTCCTGTTATGCCGCCAAAATCGATAAGGCGGAAAGCCTGCTTGATCTGGCCGTGCCGGCCGCGGTGCTGGAGCGGAAAATTCGTGCGTTTAATCCCTATCCGGCGATTTATTTTGAGCATAAAGGGGAGCGGTTTAAGATTTTGCGGGCCGCGGTCAGCGAAGAAAAAGTCGGGCAGGGAGAAATTGTCTGCCGCGGCGGACGGTTGTTTGCCGGCTGTATCGACGGAGCGTTGGAAATTACGGAAATCCAGCGGCAGGGCAAAAAAGCGATGAGCGCCGCCGAACTGCTCAGGGGATATGATTTTTGAGCGCATCGGGAAAAAAGGAGCCGGAAGAAGACGGCAGTCAGGCCGATAATGCCGAAAAGCTGTCGATAAGTCCGAAAGAGGACAACCGTAAAGCAGGTGAAAATGCGGCGGCGGAAAATGACGAAGGAGAAAAGGCCCGCCGGCAATATGAGAAAATCATGTTGTTTGTCATCGGCTGGTTTACGGTGCCGTTTTTGACCGGCGGCGTGTGGTATGATTTGTTCGGCGGACTTGATGCGGGGGAAGTTTGGCAGCGGCTGACGCATCCGCGCGAGTTGATTGATGCGCTCGGAATCTACACGATTGCTTTTGCATCGTTCGGCTATCTGCCGGCAAAGATCAGCAAGGCCGGTTGGGGTAAGCGTATATTTTATTTCATTCTTTTTTATTTTCTGCTCTGTCGGCTGGTTGATTTTCTGTTTTAGCCGTTTTGAAAATCAAAAAACAACGGCAGGCCTTTTTTCTTCATAAGCCACCGTTTATTTAGCATATTTTTTTATGTCAGCAAAACGTAACACTAAAGTTTAGTAACTTTTAAACATTTTGTTTTCAAGTTATTTTTTTTATTTCTCACAAAAAATTTTTTTTCTTCATAAACGGTGGTTTATGAAGATTATGAAAAAGGTTTCGATTATCTCTCCCTGTTATAACGGCGCCGGATATCTTGCCCGTTTTCTGGATTCTCTGATGCAGCAGGATTATGCGGACGTGGAGTTTATTTTCGTCAACGACGGTTCAACCGATGACACCGAAAATGTTTTTTCCGCGTATAGGCCGCGTCTTGAGGCTAAGGGCTGGAAGGTAGTGTATATAAAGCAGGAAAATGCCGGACAGGCGGCCGCGCTTTCCGCCGGACTGAAGGTGTTTACCGGCGAATATCTGATGTGGCCGGACAGCGATGATATCCTTTATGCCGGTCATATTGCCAAAAAAGTGGCGTTGATGGAGGAAAATCCCGCCGCGGGGATTGGTTTCTGCCGGCTGAACAAAGTTAACGAAGAAAATCCCGACAAACCGCTTTGCGTGCTTGAGCGGCGTCAAAACGGCACGAATGACGATTTTGCCGGAGATTTACTGATCTGCCGTAATATCTTGTGGCCGCCGGTCGGTGCGATTGTGCGTGCAAGCGCTTTTTTGGAGGTTAATCCCGGGCGGGAAATATACGCCGGAGCGGCGGGGCAGAACTTTCAGATGTTTTTTCCGCTGGCGGTCAGGTATTCCGCCTGTTATTCGCCGGAAATACTGGGCGCCTACCTGATCAGGGAAACTTCTCACAGCCGGCAGCAGACGGATTATGTTAAACGCCAGTTTGACCATGAAGACACATGGATACACACGATTATGCGTGCACCGCTTTCCGATCAGGAAAAAAGCAAAGCCATTATCCGTACGGTAAATTATTTTGAACGATTGAAGGACGTTTATTGTAGAAAAATTTTCCCCTCCGCGCCGGGGAAAAGCAGAAAATCACAAAAAATCAGATTATTCGGTTTTATTCCGCTGTTAAAAATCTGCCGTAAGAAACACCGGACGGTGGTGAAGCTTTTTGATTTTATTCCATTTTTGAAGATAAGGTAAAATATGCAAATTCTTGATGATATGAATGATTGTACCGGCTGTTCGGCCTGTTTTAACGTTTGTCCGAAAGCGGCAATTGAGATGAAGTCGGATGTCGAGGGGTTTAAGTTTCCCGTTATTGATGCGGATAAATGCGTAAACTGCGGTTTGTGCCGCGAGGTTTGTCCGGTTGTCAGCGCCCGCTTTGAAAACAGTGCCGCACCGGCGTGTTATGCCGCGCAGGGAAGCGACGAACTGCGCGCGGCATCTTCTTCGGGCGGCGCTTTCGGCATTTTGGCGGAAAGCGTTTTGAAGGAAGGCGGAGCCGTTGCCGGCGCGGTTTTTCGCGAAGATTGGACGGTTGAACACGTTGTCGTTGACAAAATGGACGAGTTGTGGCGCCTGCGCGGTTCAAAATATATGCAGAGCGATATGGGAAATTGTTACCGGCAGGTGAAAACTCTGCTCGACAAAGGAACGAGAGTGCTTTTTTCCGGCACGCCGTGCCAAGTGGCGGGGCTTCGCTCTTTTCTTAAAAAAGATTACGGTAACCTTTACTGTCTGGACATCATTTGTCACGGCGTGCCGTCGGCGCAGATGTTTTTGGAGAGTCTGCGGGAAAATTTCGGCAGCGAAAAGAATGTTGACTTTTTCACTTTTCGCAATAAAACGAACGGGTGGAACAGGTGGCATTCGCTGAAAATTTCGGCCGGCGGCAGCGAGCAGATCATAGAAGGCAAAAACTATCCTTATATGGCGTCGTTTCTCAAAAACTTATGTCTCAGGCCAAGTTGCGGCCGTTGCCGTTTTAACCGTCTGCCGCGGCAGGGGGATCTGACCGTCGGCGATTTCTGGCTGGTAGACAATGTTGACAGTCGGCTGAACGATGACAAAGGCACCAGCGTGATCCTTGTCAACAATGAAAAAGGGCGCAGGCTTCTTGACGCCGCCGCCGCAAAATTTAAGCTGTTGGAAAAAGCGCCGCTGGAGAAGGCCGTTGACGGCAATCCGAATATTGTTGCCTCCAGCAGACACAACCCCGCCCGAGACGTCTTTTTCCATAATCGGGGACGGATGAGTTTGGCCGAAAATCTGGATTTTTGTGCAGCGGGCAAATTTGACGCCGCGATTCTTAACTTTTGGCCGTACAGCAATTTCGGCGCGATCCTGACGGGGTATGCGCTGCAAAAGGCTTTGGATGAAATGGGCGTCAGCAACCGCCTGATCTGGTATATGAACCGGGCCAACGGCAACCATTTGGCGGAAACTTTTCTGCAATCGCATTTTAAGAAATTTGCAGACCGGTATATGAAGTATACGCCGCTGCTTGAAGACGAGGAATTGGAACGGCTTAATGAGCAGACGTCCTGTTTTATTGCCGGCTCCGACCAGATCTGGCGCAGTACCGCGCAGGGAAAAGACAAAGGCGTTTATTATCTGAGTTTTGCCGGGGACCGTGCGCGGAAAATAGCCTGTGCAGCGAGCTTCGGCATGGCCGATTTTATCGGTACGGAAGAAGACGAAACTCTGGCTGCTTTTTGGCTGCGGCGTTTTGACGCGGTATCCGTGCGGGAAGATGCCGGCCGGAAACTTTGTGCCGAAAAGATGGGTATTGACGCAGAGGTGGTGATTGATCCCGTTTTTTACATTGACCGAAAGTATTATGATGAAATGGCCGACAGTGTCAGTCCGGAATTGCCGCAAGAATATGTGCTGGCCTATTTTCTGGGCAGAAAGCTGCCGGAAAATGATCAGATGGCGGAATATTATGCCAGAAAGCTTGGTCTTCCCCTGATTTATCTTTCGCCCAAGGAAATGACTACCGAAGAGTGGCTGCATTATATTCGCGGTGCCCGTCTGTTGGTGACAAATTCTTTCCACGGCGTCTGCTTTGCGGTGATATTCGGCCGGGAGTTTGTTTCTGTGGCGGCAAGGACGATGGCGTTTTCCCGTTTTGAAACCGTGCTCGGCCGGTTGGGGCTGGAAAACCGACTGCGGCCGGCTGCCGAAACGGCCGTTTCGGGGAATTTTGATTTTACGCCGATTAATTGGAAAGACGTGCGAAGACGTATTGCCGCGGAAAAGGATAAGGCTTTGAGCTGGCTGAAACAGGCTTTGTCGACGTCGAAAACTTCGCTTCCGCCGTTTGAGGACAGGCTGCTCGGAAAACTTTGTCGCCGGCTGGCGCTGACGCAGGCGGCGGCCGACAAAAACGGCCGCGATAACGGTCCGAATTATCGGATGCTGCTGGCCGTTATTGATTATCCGCGTTTGCGACGGCGTTATTGGCGTTATAAAATCCTTTCCAAAATAACCTTCGGCAAGACGCGTAAAAAATATAAGGAAAAACGCAAAGAACTGAAACAAAAGTTGAAGCAGGTTCGGCGTTTCAGAAAAGATATCGGACGGTAAGCCGCATAGCGCTTTTGCCGGAAAGATAAGGGCGCCAGTCTTGGCCGGCGAGGTTGCGGCAATTCCGGAAAAACGTTAAAACCCGTTGAAAATCAACGGGTTTTAACTTTTTTTTGCCTGTAGCAGAAAAAGGTACGTTAAAATGCGGCAAAAATCAAGACGAAAAAACAAGGGAAAGCGGAGAAAATTTCTATAACTATCTATCGTACAATATTTTACATCACCTGAACG